>JAAHTH010000786.1_pt1 | contig 29704 bp, 46 predicted proteins | sample 6116091 | NCBI WGS metagenome assembly JAAHTH01 (sample SAMN13939990, study PRJNA603662) | sponge metagenome | isolation source: marine sponge | host: Mycale hentscheli | place: New Zealand | collected 2006
TCTTTTAATTTTTGTTTAAATTCTTTATGATCCATTTTGTTTATTTAATTCATTACTATAGGCAGCACGAGCAGCAACAAGAGCATCATAAGCAGCATCACGATAAGCAGCCCAAGCAGCATCAGCAGCATCACAAGCAGCAACACGAGCAGCATCACGAGCATCACAAGCAGCAGCATAAGCAGCAGCAGCAGCAAGATCATCAACACGAGAAGCATCATAAGCAGCAGCAGCACGAGCAGCATCACGAGAAGCATCATAAGCAGCAGCAGCAGCAGCATCAGAAGCAACCTTTGCCTCGTCCATTTCTTTTTTTAGTTTTTCTAGTTTACTCATTGTTTTTATTTAATTCAGTTTTATAGGCAGCACGAGCAGCAAGATCAGCAAGATGAGCAGCACCATAAGCAGCCCAAGCAGCATCAGCATGATCAGCAGCAGCAGAAGCAGCCCAAGCAGCGTCACAAGCAGCCTCAGCCTCGTCCATTTTCCTTTTTAATTCCTCAAGTTTATTTGTCATTTTGTTTATTTAATTCATTATTATAGGCAGCACGAGCAGCAACAAGAGCATCATAAGCAGCATCACGATAAGCATCACGAGCAGCATCAATAGCAGCAGCATAAGCAGCAGCAGCAGCAGCATCAGCAGCAACCTTTGCCTCGTCCATTTCTTTTTTTAATTTCTCTAATTTATTTGTCATTGTTTTTATTTAATTCATTATTATAGGCTTCATAAGCAGTTTGATAAGCTTCATAAGCAGCATCATAAGCAGCGTCAGCAGCATCAGCAGCATCACAAGCAACAGCAGCAGCAGCAGAATCTGAAGCACAGTTGGCAACATCACAGGCAGCAATAGCAGCATCACAGGCAGCAATAGCAGCATCAAGAGCAGTATTACGAGCAACCTTTGCCTCGTCCATTTCTTTTTTTAGTTTTTCTAGTTTATTTGTCATTTTGTTTATTTAATTCAGTTTTATAGGCAGCACGAGCAGCAAGATCAGCATCACAAGCAGCATCACGAGCAGCCCAAGCAGCATCAGCAGCATCACAAGCAGCAGCACGAGCAGCAGCATGAGCAGTAGCATCAAGATCAGCAAGAGCATCAAGAGTAGCATCACAAGCAGCATCACGAGCAGACACCCAAGCCTCCCAAGCAGCATCATAAGCAGCGTCAGCTTCGTCCATTTTCTTTTTTAATTCCTCAAGTTTACTCATTGTTTTTATTTAATTCATTATTATAGGCAGCACGAGCAGCATCAAGAGCATCACAAGCAGTTTCATAAGCATCACAAGCAGCATCAAGAGCATCACGAGCAGCAACACAAGCATCATAAGCAGCAACATAAGCAGTATTACGAGCAACCTTTGCCTCGTCCATTTCTTTTTTTAGTTTTTCTAGTTTATTTGTCATAAATCCTCTTAATTTCAGTTAATACTTTATTTTCCAGTCGAGCCATAACCACCCCTGTCAGTGTCTTCAATATTTTCTACTATTTCCATTTTACTGGGGTATAATGGGCGAATAAGCATTTGGGCTATTTTGTCGCCTTTGCTGATTGTATAAGGCGTATGACCTGCATTATAAAGTATTACGCCTATTTCTTTACGGTAAGAGTTGTCAATTGTACCTGGAGTGTTTAAAACTGTTATTCCGTGCTTTAAAGCGAGTCCAGAACGAGGTCTTATGTCTGCTACTGCATAACTTAAAATTGGTAAATGATTTAATTCTTGATACTCCCAAAATTTTTGTCCATCTCTAACTCTTCCATCGTATTGTTTAGGCAACTCAAGACTAATTCCTGTTTTTACTAGAATTCTGCCTTGTGGTTGTATAATCGCTTTATTGTCTGCAATTATTGCGTTCTTGTAATGATTTACCTTATGATTGTTAAAATCTATATTAGCAAGATCCGCATTGTGTTCTAAACAAAAATCATCTGCGTATAAATCCCATAAATCTCCCTGATTCTCTTGAGTCGGTGCTTTTGCTGTGTCTGTTAATTTTTTTACTCTAAACGGTATATTCATAATTGTTTAATTTAAGTTAATAATTCTCTTAGAATGGTATTTCATCATCAAGACTAGCTTCTGCCTCTTTAAATGCTTTTTCGTCGTTCTCGCCCATTTTTGGCTTGTTATCGCCCTTATTATCTAATAAAACTATCTTGCTTTCAAATCCATTCAAAATAATTTCAGTAGTATATTTTTTATTACCGTCTTTATCTTGCCAGTCTCTAGTCTGTAATTTACCCTCAAGATAAATCTTTGAACCTTTTTGAGTATAGTTTTTAACAAGGTTTACAAGATTGTTATTAAATATAACCACCTTGTGCCACTCTGATTTTGTTTTCTTCTCTCCGCTTGCCTTATCTTTCCAAGTCTCGCTAGTTGCCAAACTAAATGAAGCCAGCTCCTTGCCGTCTTGTGTTGTTCTTATTTCAGGGTCTTGTCCTATATTGCCAAGTAATGTTACTTTGTTTATCATAATTTTATTTTTTTTTAAATGTTATAAAAAGAATTACAATTAATGTTAATATTGTAATTACAAATGATGGACTTAAAACTAACCACCAATCCCAATGAATATAATTTGTCAATTTTAATCCAGTAAATAATAAAGTAAAAAGATGTATTATCATAATTTTATTTATTTAATTGTTTACAGTTAATTTTATCAAGGGTCATGATATTTTTATACATAGATAAAAAACTCACTCTCCAAAATCTAGTTTTAATATTATAGCAATTATTTTTTTCTATTTTGTTTTGAATATCACTAGAATTAAATTTAAAAAATAAATAATTATCTCCGTTTTTAAATACTCCTTTATCAGTAAATATTAAATAATAACCGCTATTTTTTTTATGAATTCTTTCATAATCTTTAACTTTAATTTCTGTTTTTTCACTATTGCAAGCTGTAAGAGTTAATAATAAAGAGATTAATAATATTACTTTGTTTATCATAATTTTATTTAATTTGAGTTAATAATTTATTTGTCATTTTGTTTTTTTAATTCTTTATAATAAGCTTTATAAGCAGGATTAAAAACAGCTATAGAAACATTATAAGCGTCAAGCAATGCTTGATCAGTAGCATCAGCTTCATCAGCAGCTTTATGAATGGTATCACGAACGGCACTAAAAGCCCTACAAGCCTTTAAAATACTATTACAAGTAACCTCCGCCTCCTCCATTTTCTTTTTTAGTTCTTCTAGTTTCTCTATTTTATTCATTGTTTTTATTTAATCGTTATTATAGGCATCACGAGCAGACACCCAAGCCTCCCAAGCGTTTCTATATTCCATCTCAGTATAATCCATTATATTCCTATCATATTCATCTCCAGTGGTATCCCAAACCTCACAAGCGTCCCTATGCCTATAATCAGCTATTTCCATTAACTCTCTTAAAGAGTTTACTTCTTTTTCTAATTTATTTTTAAGTGTTGTATTATCAAGACTTTCCCTCTTTATAGCATCTCTGTCTACTGTTTTATATTCGCTCGTTGAAAAATGAGCCTCATAAATTTCCCTCATTTCATTTTCTAATTTTTCTAATTTTTTTAAACCTTCTAATGAAAGGCTTGTCTTGTATTTAGTTAATTCTTGTATTTGGTATTCTAGATAAGATAACTCTTTCCATTTTTTTTGTTTAGTTATTTCAATATCATAAGCTTTGCTAGCGGTTTTAAAATCTTTACGAGCATTTATATAATTATTTTCAAGTTCTTTTCTTTTCTTTGCTATAGAGAAATAACAATCACAATCTTTAAAGTCTGGTTGAAGATAAAAAGCTTTATAAGCAGTTTGATAAGCTTTATCTGCTTCTTTAACTTTCTTTTCTAATTCTTCTAGTTTAGTCATTTTATTTAAGTTAAGTTAATAATTCTTTTACTAATTTATCTAAATTTTTTCTTGCTGATTCACTGCCTTGAGCAGCCGCCAACATATAAGATGCTATTGTTTTTTCACAAGTATTTAATGCGTCTTGTGCCTTATAATGCCCTTGCTCTGCTAATTCTATAATGTGTTCTAAATGTTCTTTCATAGTTTTTTTATTTTATATTAATTTTATAGTGTAACTGGTGGCTCTTCATCCCATCCGTCCTCATCTGGTTCTTCGTAAAAATCGTATTCAGTCTCTTTTGGTTCGTTGTCATCATTTTTTCTACTCATTGCTTGCCTCCTCTGTTTTTGGTTCTTCTTTTGGCTCTTTTGGAGTTAGCATTTCAGTTAGTCTTGATATAAGATTATTAAATCTATTATGTTTAATTTCTGCTAGTGATTTAACTTTTAAAGCCTCACACATTGTAACAATACTAAAATTAGGGTCAACTTCTGATACTTTATCAATTATTTTTTGCAATGTTGCAATTTCAGCAGGGTTTAGTGGTCTGTCTATTGGTGCTTTTTGTTGTGTTGCTTTTTGTCCGTCGTCGTCCTCTTCTTCAATTCCTAGCAATGCAGTTAGTGAATATCTTCTCATGTAGGTGATTGCACTACCATATTTTTGCGGGTTGTTTCTATCAGCTACATTTAAAGGAGCTTCTGAGTCTAAGATTTGCCCGCTTTTGTGTGTGATTTCTGTTCTTAATACCTCGCTACCGTCTTTTATTAAAACTTTTTGTGTTAAGAAAAAATTGTTATTATTTAATGCTGGTTTTACTACTGCTAAAATATCAGTTAGATTAGCATATTTATTTTTAAAGTGTGGATTTAATGAAGATTTTCCTACTGACTCTAAAGCACCTTGAACTTTAATTAAATCATCGTAAAAAGATAGTTCTTGTTTTTGTTCTGACATAGTTTGTTTTATTTAAGTTAGTAAAGGGGTTTGTTCGGTTTCTATTATTTCTTTGTTTCGTTTTAATAAAGCATTAATTAATGTATCGCAAGCCATTACTGTGTTCTCGTCTCTATTTTCTGCCAAAATTTCTTTTAATTCCTCTAGTTCAAAAGAATTTTGTTCATAATTAAAAAATTCTAACATATAATCAACGCAGTCTTGCTCTTCTGGTTCTAGGTCTGTCCAATTAATTGTATTTAATTCAGTTTCATAAGCTTTTATGGCATCTTGCCAAGCTTTATATGCTATGTAAGAAGCTCTATCGGCTTCATCATTAGCAACCTCTGCTTGATCCATTTCTTTTTTTAATTGTTCTAGTTTATTTATTGTTTTCATTGTTTTAATTATTTAAGTTAATAATTAATTGGTCGTGAATTAATAATAAAACAATTGATTTAATATGTCAAGCTTTTTTTTAAATTATTTTAATTATTTTTTCAATTTACATTGTCAAATATTCTACAAATACACAAACAAGAAAACATTAAATAGAAATATTAGGCAAATTAAGCAAGGAGTAAGCATTATTAAAAATGTAATCTTACAACCGTATCGCTTCCAAAATATTCTTAATTTTCTTCTTGCTTTTGCGTTTAGTGGTTTTTTCATAATTTTATTTATTTATTAATATATCATACATATCCTCAATATGTTCTAATTCCATTTCTAAGGATTGCTCGCTTTGTTCTGCATTAATTCCTACTAATAATCTTTGTTTGTGAGCCTCGTTAGCTCTTTCAATTCTAAGCTTGTGAGCTTCTAATATTTCCTCTTGTGTTAATTTTGTCATAATTTTATTTAATTAATTGATTAATAACCTTTTTTCCCATTCGGTAAAAATGGTATTACTGATCCAGTTTTATTACAATTTTTACATTGTATTTCTTTTATTTTGCTTTCTTCACAAATTACCTTCCAAATATGGTGGCATTCTTTGCATATCAAATCTTTTAAAATCATAAGTTTTTTAAAAAAAAAGTTAATATTATTATTATTGTAATTAAGGTAAATATAATGTCATTATTTATTTTCATTACTTCCCCCTGTTGCTTTCCCAGTCAAAAACAATCTTTTTTGACTCTTCTTTATTCATCAAAGCGATACAAGTTTTTTTATCTCCAACATAATTAAGCTTTTTAACACAACTATAACCTCTTGATATTTTAGAACTTCCTTTATTGCTATCGTAACAAGCTAACCATAATTCTTTTAATTCTTTCTCTAACCATTCCCTAGATCTGGGTCTTTTATTTTCTTTGTTTACATCCCAAGCAATCCTTCTAATTCCCCCATATCTATCAACGGTTTCATTTGTAAATTCATTATCAAATAATACATCATTTCCTAAATAAAACCTAGCATATTTCATAATATTAGCAACTTGAAGTATTGCCTGTTGTTCTGAATCAATTATTTTCTTTTCAGTAAAAAAATTAATCCATTCTATTAATGCAGGCTTTCCACCAAATCCATATTTTTTATTCCATTCTTCTTGAGAAATAATATAAATCTTTTCTAATCCTGTTTTAAATTGTTCGTCTGAAGTATTTTTAATTTTTTCATATAAAGCACTTAGCCATTGTTTAGATGGCTCTTTCTTTATATTTCTATCTTCAAAAATTATATAAATTTGTGAGGCAAAAGAGTTTTTATTCATAATTAATCTTGTAAAAATTGTTTAAAACCATTGTTAGATTGCTTGTTTTCTCTATTGTTGTATTCTTCAATGCTAAAAAACTTTTTTCTAAAAGCTGTTCCGCTTTGCACTGTAACAAAATATGGTTTACCTGTATTTTTAATAATTGATTTCATAACATTTTTTATATCTTCTTCACTATTTTGTCGTGGTGATAAATCCTCTTCTTGTAAAAGCCTTATGTCATCTGCCCATTTTTTAATATTTCCTATAGTTAAATTCTTTTTGTAATGATTTTTAACAAAGTCTCCTAATTCAGTTGCAATGCTTAAATGAAAATCATTATATTTTTTTGTTTTAGTTTTTTTATTGTTATCATTGTTATCATTGTTTTCATTCTTAGTTGTGGTTGCTTGTTGTTTATCTGTTGGTTGATTGTTAGTTGATTGTTGGTTGTTTCGTTGGTTGTTTTGCTGGTTGGTGTCTTCTTTCCTATCTTGATAGAGTCCATAATTTACAAGGGTTACAATAGAAAATCTGTTGGTTGCTTTGATGGTTATTTCGTTGGTTGATTGTAGTTTCTTTAAAGCTGTTTTTGTTTGTTGCTCTGAAAGTCCTGTTTCTTGTGATAATTGTTTTCTTCCAGTTATTAATTCACCTCTTTTAACTAGGTGTCCTTGCCAGTTTTTATCTTTAAAGTTTGCTTTTAATAAGATGTGAATAAATAGAGTTTTAGTTGGTATATCATTGTACCATTCCCATTCTAATATGCTTCTCTGTAATGCTATAAATCCTTTTTTCTGCTGTGTCATGGTGTCTAGCCTATTAAAGTTGGTGCATGGGGGCTAGACGATCCCCATACATAAAAAATATTTTTAATCTTCGTCTAGTCTTAAGATAATTATAAATGATTAAAAAATAATAAAAAATTATTATATATAAAGTTGTTTAAAATGAAACAATTGTTTTTTAAAATTATACAAATTATATGTAAGGTATTGGTTTTATTGATTCTATCAAGAAATCATGAAATAGTTTTTAATTAATAAACTTAACTTATAAAATATAATATTATTATGGCACAAAAAAAACTCCCTGCCATTTAAGCAAGGAGCCTCTATTTACTAACTTAAGCCTAACTATGATAGGCTTAAAAAGGGCTAACTACTTCCCTCTATAAAGAATATTATTATAACATTAAATTAAGTCAATGCTTTTTTAATATTCTTTAATTCTGCATCAAGATAGATTCTGTATTTAACAAATGCTTCTTGTAATTTCGTAATGTATTCTTCATCTCTGTAAACTCTAATAATACAAGTATTATCAATTTTTATTTTATTTTCTAGGGAGTTATCTGTATTATTAATCAATCCTTCTGATATTTTTAAGCTATTACAACTTTCATTATAAGATACAAAATCAAGCCACTTTCTGCCGCTAAGATATAAACCGCCTTGTATTTGTGCAATATGCTCTAATGGCACTTCATTTTTAAAAACAGTTTCTAGGTGTTTACTTTTGCGAGGGGCTTTAATCTCTATTAAGCCGTCTTCACCTACTAGTCCATCAGGTGAATACCCAAGCAAGCCATCATCACTTTCAATAAAGCCTACTTCTTCTACTGGCGTTAATGTTCTTTGTTCGTATTCTTGCCTTGCTATTGGTTCAAGTCTATTGCCTCTTTCTATATCAAAGGAGTTAAAAATAACTTCTTCGTTTGCCTCCTCCCATTCTTTATAATTAAAAATAGTTTCTACGGCTTTCTTATAAGCTAAATCTTTTATTTTAGCATTAGAGGTTATTTTTTGCGTTTTCTCTGTTATAAGGCTTTTAAAATCGCTTGCAGTTAGCTTTCCGTGTCTTAAGTTATGCCAAGCCTCTGTATTTTGTTCTATGTCTCTATGTATTATCATTTTCTTTTTTATTTGTTATTTTTATTCCCTGTGCTTTTAGTAAATCTTCTATTTGATCTTGATTAAATTTACATCCATTTAAATTAGCTTTAAATAAATCAACATTTATTAATTTAGTATCTCTTAAATCAGCACCTTGTAAATTAGCACACATTAAATCAGCACTCCTTAAATCAGCATATTTCAAATCAGAATCTTGTAAATCAGCATTTTTTAAATCAGCTCCCCTTAAATCAGCACTCCTTAAATCAGCTCCCCTTAAATCAGCACAACCTAGATTAGCATATCCTAAACAAGCACAACTTAAATTATAGCCCTTTAAATCAGCATTTATTAAGCTAATATTTTCTTTTTTTGCTTTTTCTACTAGTTGTTTAATGCTAAGATTTTCATCTTCAATTATTGTTTGATCTGTTATGTAGTTTATTATTTTATTCATTTTCTTTTTTATTTATTATTCTTACTATTTTTGAAGTTTTTATTAAGTCAATTAATTGATCTTGATTGATTTTAACACCTTTTAAATTAGCATCTTCTAAATCAACGACTTTTAAATTAACACCTGTTAAATCAGCACCTAGTAAATCAGTACCTCTTAAATAGCAATTTCTTAAATTACAGCCCTTTAAATCAGCACAACTTAAATCAGCATTTTTTAAATCAGCATCTGTCAAATTAGCACGATCTAAATTAGCAATTATTAAATTAGCACCCTTTAATTTAGCACCCTCTAAATCAGCATTATATAAATTAGCATTATATAAACCTGCACCTTTTAAATTAGCATCTTCTAAATCAGCATTTTTTAAATCAGCATTTGTTAAATCAGCATACTCTAAACTAATTTTATCTTTTACTGCTTTTTCTGCTAACTCTTTAATTGTAAGATTTTCATCTTCAATTATTGTTTCCTCAGTTTTTCGGTTTATTATTTTACTCATTTTCTTTTTTATTTATTATTTTTATTCCCTGTGATTTTAATAAATTTTCTAAATCACTACTTTTTTTCATCTTCTTTGCAAATCCAATCAAGAAAATCGACAGCAGTCTTAGCTAAAAGAGATTTTGCTTTTTTTCTTAATCCTTTTTTATCTCCATACTCTTCTGCAAATAGTATTATTGTAGAAAGAGGAATGTTAAAAACATCTGAATATTTTTGTAATATTTCGATTGTCGGGGTCTTATTATTTGATTCTATTTCTGAAATATAAGAGCGAGAAATATTGAGGTTCTTTGCAAGCTCTAGCTGTGTTTGTTTATTAAATATCCTAATATGCTTTAATATAGAGCCTAACAAAATAACGTCTTCTAAGTTTCTTATTAATTGATTTATTATTGACTTACATTCTTGTTCTACATAATTAGCGGTTTTATATGTTTCACCTTCGTAAAACTCTCGTTCTGATTTATTTGATTCAAGTGAATATAAACTGAGATTAAAAGAACCTGCGTCATCTAAGTGGTTACAATCAAATCCAATACAAAATTCTATATCAAAATGTTCTCTTGAACCTGCATATGTCAATCCTCCATGACATTCTACATTATAAGAACATTTACTATCATCTATATAATATTTACTTTTTTTAGGTATTACAACATATCCACATAAATGAAAATATTTAAGATAATCAACAGTATACCGATTTTCCCAATAGTGAGGTCTTAAAATCCAATATTCAAATCCTTTATAATGTTTTCTATATGTATTACATTCTTCTTTTTCTATATAATCCAAAGTGTCTGCATAGTTGTTTATTTCTGTAATTATTTTACTCATTGCTTGCCTCCTCTAGTTTTTTTAACATTAGCTCCATTTCTTCGTTAAAAACTTTTTGCATTTCTGCTATTGCTTGTTTTAAAGTCATAATTTTTTTATTTAAGTTAATATTAAAAACAAGTTATACCACCATCACTGGCGAATATACAAAATTTCCCAAGGATACTACAGTAATTGTATTCAAGTTCAATATTTTTCTGATAATGTTTACCGCAATTAAAGGGAGTTTTTGATGTTCTCGCTTCTGCTCCATTAATTAATAATAAATTTAATGTAATTGTTAAGATTATTTTATTTGTCATTGTTTTTTAAATTTAAGTTAGTAAAAGGGTTTGATTGTGTTTAGTTTTTATTTAATCATATTTATTTTTAAAAAATCTTTAGCTAAATTCTTAATAATAACTACTGACATTTTAGACCTTTCAGGCAATTTATTTTTTGCCACCTCTTCAAATCTATTAACAAAATTATTAAATCTTTTGGTTGTAAAATTTTGCAATAATCTATTTGCTACAATTTTTAATTCTTTTAATTGTTTGTATTGTTTGTTTTTATCTGTCATATTTATTATTTATTTAAGTTAGTAAAAGGGTTTGATTGTGTTTAGTTTTAATTAGTTAATTATACATTCTTTTTCTATTTCTGTAATTAGTGCATTTTCAGAAAATTCAATAAATCTTTTATCATTCTTTAATTTTTGCAAGCCTTCAAAGATATTAAGACCGCTAACATCAAAAGATAACCAACCGTTTTTAAAGTGAAATTTATATTTTCCTTTTAATAATTTTAGTTTACAAGCTTTTTCAGTTAATGAAGAGATAGAGCCTTTACCACATAACAAATAAAGCCTACCATAAAAAGTATTTTTTGCTTTCTTGATTGCCTCATCCATGTTATTTGCTTCTATATATTGTATTAATTGTTTTTTATATCTTCCTTTTTGTAAAATTACCCTGTAGCTATTTTTCAAGTCAATTTCTTTTATTGTTTTAGCCGGGGTTTTTTTAATGTCATAGTTTATTGCTTCTATCATAATATTTTAAATTTAAGTTAGTAAAAGGGTTTGATTGTGGTGAGTGGTTTATAAGTTATTATTTATTAATCCATTTACCTTTAATTTTTTCAGATATTAAATCTATATTATAGCCGTTTTTATATCTTATATATACTTTTTTATGACCGTGTTTAGTAGCGTAGTTTTTAGCACCTCTTTCACTATTTGAGCAGTCAAAAAATTCTCCTCTATAATTAGTAACTCCATATGTATGATTTATCATAATTTTATTTAATTTTAGTTAATAAATAGGGTTTGATTGTGGTGGTTGGTTTAATTAATCTTGAAAGAATTCTATAATTTGATCTTTCAAGTAACTAAAAGTCTCTTTTAAATTGCTAGATAATAAACCTTCAGCGAGTAACACACTGTCTATATCAGAAAGGTTATATCCACAATCTTCTGCTATACTGATGCTTTTTAGTAAACTTTGGTCATTCTCCGTTAGGTATTTCATAGCGTCGTAATTATAAATAAACTCAACATTGAAAAAATTCAAATTATCTAGTTCTTCTTGAATATCTTTAAAACATTTCGCGGGGTCTTGCTGATCTAATTTTATTAAAAAATCATCATCTAAAAAATCACTCATATAATTTGAATGATCACCATTAAAATTTACCCATCTTTTATCTAATTGATTTATAAAGGTATTAATTTCTTTTATTGTTTTAGTCATAGTTGTTTTATTTAAGTTAGTAATATAATAGTAATAATATAGGGTATTCAATTCCTATAACTTACAATATAGTAACATTATTTTACATAGTCAAGTATTATTTTAAAAAAAAATAAAGTTGCAATTAAAAAACTGTTGCATTATGTTACTATAAAGGATTTAACTAATAAAAAAAAATTGAATTAATTATTAATTATGTTAAAAAATGGTAAAAAAAGAATAGATTTAGATAGAAAAATTGAGAAAAGGGCGAGATATGGATTAAAATTACATGGGAATCGTTTTGATTACTCTCATATTAAAGCAAGAAAGCAATCAAGTCCTGAAGAATTGCAAGATAATATAATGAAATATTTCAATAAGTGTGATGAAAGCGACTTACCCTATACCAAGAGCGGTTTGATGTTAAGTCTTTGCCTTTCTAAAAATAACATAAATGATATATACAAGAGGGGCGAGGGTTTTGCTAATGTGATTGACTGGGCTTTGTTGATGATAGAAAACAACACTCACACCTTAGCGTTAACTGATCAAATAAACTCTAACATTGCAGGGCTGACATTAAAAAACTGTTTTTCGTGGACGGATAAAAAAGAAGTGACCACCCGAGAAGGGGGTAACGATAGTTACGAATTGTGGCTTAAAAACTATAACAAAAAATTGGAAAACTATAGCTCCGAAGCAATAGATGTTACTGAAACTGGAATGATTGAAAATTGTGAAATTATTAAAGATGATTGATTTGTGGAGCACTAAGAAAGCCGTCTGTATTGTTTCTACGGATTAACCTAATTTTAGCATCCCGGCTTTTTTAGTATTGTCAAGCTTTTTTTTTTAAATGTCAATACTTTTATTACATATTTTTTTGCCTGTATAGCATTATATATATTTTTTTTAATAAATTATTACTTATTATGAATATTAGTAAAATAAGAGAAAACCTCTATAATAACTTTCCTTTATATGCAGAAACCTGTTTAAAAATCAGAACCAAACAAGATGGTATTCGACCATTTAAGTTAAATAAAGCTCAAATATATATTCATAAAAAACTTGAAGAACAAAAGCGTACTACTGGAAAAGTTAGAGCTGTGATTCTTAAAGGTAGGCAACAAGGCTGTTCAACTTATATTGCAGGAAGATATTATCATGCAGTAACTCAAAGAGAAGGTGCAAAAGTATTTATCTTAACCCATAGAGAAGACGCAACAAATAACTTGTATAATCTTGTTAAGAACTATCACGAGAATATACCATCCCATATGAAAGCCGCTACAAGTAAAATGAGTGCAAAAGAGTTATATTTTTCTGAATTGAATAGTGGTTATGCTATAGGAACTTCTGGTAGTGGGAATGTTGGTCGTTCTGATACTATACAGCTTCTTCATGGATCAGAAGTTGCCTTCTGGGATAACACACCACAAATTGCTACTGGTATTATGCAGACTGTAGCAGAAGCCAATAATACTGAAATTATTTTAGAAAGTACTGCCAATGGAATTGGTAATATGTTCCATCAGTATTTTATGAATGCTATGAATGGATTAAGCAATTATCAATTTATTTTTGTCCCCTGGTTTTGGAGTGATGAATATAAATTAGAACTACCTAATGATTTTGAATTAACAGAAGAAGAAAGGGAATATAAAGATGCTTTTGAATTAAATGATAAACAAATTTACTGGCGAAGAATCAAGATTATGAATTTTCCAGGTAAAGAATGGCAATTTAAACAAGAATATCCGTCTACTCCTATTGAAGCTTTTGAAACTAGTAGTGATAATTCTTGGATTTCTCCTGAAAGTGTCTTAAAAGCTAGAAAAAATAAAAGAAGTTTTGATCAAGATAGCTTAGTTATAGGTTTAGATCCTGCTCATATGGGTAATGATAAGACTGCTATTGTCTGGCGAAGAGGCAGAAGTCAATTTAAACATCAGTTATTTGAGAAATTAGACACAATGGAGGTCGTTGGTAGGCTTATAAACATCATTAGAAATGATAATCCTGAAAAAGTGTTTGTTGATATTGGTGGTATAGGTGCAGGTATCTATGATAGATTAAAAGAATTAGGCTATGGAAGGCTTGTTACATCTGTTAATTTTGGATCTAGACCTAATAATACTGAAAGATACTTTAATAAAAGGGCTGAAATGTGGGGATTGATGAAAGAATGGTTAGAAGATGATTGTAAAATAGAAGATAGTGACAAATTTCACTCTGATCTTATAGGGGTACAATATACATTTGACTCTAATGGTAAATTAAAATTAGAATCAAAAAAGGATATGAAAAAGCGTGGCTTAAAATCTCCTGATTTGGGTGATGCTTTAGCATTAACTTTTGCAATGCCAGTTGCAAATAAATCTTTTATGGCTAAATATGGCGGTCAAACAATAAATAAAGTAAATACAACATGGGACGAATGGAATCTTTAACAATTAGAAAATTTGATTTAGATAATGATTACAAAGACTATTGTGATTGGCACAATGTTTTTAAAAAAAGAAATATTATGCCACCAACAAAAGAAATGTTATCTAATAGTGGGTTAATAGTAGAATATAAAGGGCAAAAAATTATAGTAGGCTTTCTTTATATGACAAATAGTTCTATTGCTGCAGTAGAGTTTATTATGGCTAATAATAAAGCACATAGAGATATAAGAAAAAAATCTTTAAAAAAACTCTTGACAAATCTTGAACGCTTATCTATTATAGAAGAATATAAGTTTTTAATAGTTTATACCAATACTATTGGATATGTAAATAATCTTGTAGAAAATTTTGGATATATAAAAAATCCTTACAAAACTACAGAATTAATTAAAAAAATATAATATGGCAGCAAGTACAGCAGCAGTAGTAGCAACAGTAGCAGGATTAGCAGCAGGACAAGCAGGAACTCAATATGCCTCATCTCGAAAACAAGAAAAGTTGCAAAAAAGAGCATTAAGAGAGGCTCAAGAGAGGGCAGATAGAGAAGAAGCTAGGCAATTAAAACAAGAAAAAGCAATAGCCGCAACAGAAAGTAGAGCTTTGAAACAAGAGCAATCAGCCTTATCGGGATTTAGACAAGGAGCTAGAGGAAGTAAAAAAAGTTTATTGTCTGGAGCTGAAACTGGTTTAAGAAATTTATTAGGTTAATTAAAATAAAAATAAAATGAAAGCAAATAATATTAATCAAAATCAAATATATACATTACTTGATACCGCATCTGGATCTGAAACTGGCGATGAAATAGTATTTACTTTACCTGCTCTTGCAAATGATATTGACGGAATATTAGATATTGAATTATCAGCAGGAGATACTGTAGAAATTCAAGGAAGATTATCAGAAACAGGATCTTGGAAAACTTTAGATGATTCCAGTTCTACTTCTAATAATATAAAACAACTTAAATTACCACTTAGAATTAGAGCATTAAGAACCGTTGCAGGTTCAGGAGATGCTAAAATATTATTACTAGTTATAAATAATAGTTCTACACAAATTATAGAATAATATGGCAAAACTTAGTTGTAATGTCTTAAAAAAAAGAATAAGTAAAGCAGAATCTATTAGGGATCAATATAAAGATTTATATCAAGACGGTATGGATCTTACAATGCCTAATAGAAATCAGTGGAGCGTTCAAACACAAGGAGCTAAGAAAGTAAATAAACTTTATGATTCCATTGGCGTTATCTCTTTAAATGCTTTTGTGAATAGGTTACAATCTTCTTTGACTCCTTTATATACTCAATTTGTAAAAATAATACCTGGTCCACAAATTAAAGATAATCCTAATGTAAATATTGAAGAAATTAAATTGCAATTTGATAAATTGACAAATATGTGTTTTCAATATCTTAATGCTTCTAATTTTTCAATAGCAGCCGCAGAATCTTATTATGATTTAGGTTTAGGCACTGGTGCATTATTTGTTGAAAATACTAAAAATCCTACTAATCCATTATCATTTTCTAGTGTGCCAATTAGCCACCTAGCAATAGATGAAAGTAAAAATGGAATTATTGAAGGAATATTTAGAACTCATATACTGCCTGCAAGAGGAATTGAAAGAACTTGGGAAGATGCAAAGATACCAAAAAGCTTAGCAACAACTATTGAATCAGAACCAGATAAAGAAATAGAATTAAAAGAAGCTACATATTATGATGTAAAAGAAGAGAAATGGCACTATACTGTTTTATATAATAGCGATATATTAGTAGAAAGAGAACTAATTAGAAATCCGTGGGTTATATTTAGATGGAGTAAAAACAATGATGAAGTATTTGGTAGAGGACCAGTAATACAAGCAATGCCAGATCTAAAAGAAATCAATGAATTAAAAAAATTACAAATTAGATCTGCTCAATTAGATATATATGGAGTATATACAGTAGCAAATGATGGCGTAATGAATGTTAATACAATGAATATTCAGCCTGGCGGAATGATAAATGTTGAAAGAAATGGTGGACCAAATGGACCATCAATTGCTGCATTGCCTAGAATTGGTAATTTTAATGCACAAACTTATAAAATAGAAGAATCACGAGTTGCAATTAAAACTTTAATGCTTGATAATAAATTGCCACCTGACTCAATAGGAGCAAGAACAGCAACTGAAATCGTAGAAAGAATGAAGCAATTACAAGTAGATACTGGTGCATCATTTGGAAGATTAATTTATGAATATTTAACTCCATTATTTAGAAATATTATTACAATATTAATTGAAAATGGTTTGTTTATTGTGGAAAAAGAATATAAAGAACTTTTTGTTATTGATAATCTATTTAGTTCTTTAGAAATTGTATCTCCTATTGCTAGAGCAGAGGCAGTAGATAAAATAAATGATATAGTACAAGCTGATGTAGTAATGAAAAGTATTGATGCTACTGGACAATTAAGTCAAATGACTTTTAAAACAGAAGAACTTGGAACTTTAGTAGCTAACTTGCAAGGATTACCTCAAAATATTTTAAGAACAAAAGATGAAAAAGAACAATTAAATCAACAAGCTGCTTTATTAGCAAGTGAACAAGCTAATCAACAACAACAACCTCAACAATAATTAAATAAATATTATGCTTGATGATGATATATATAATATAGAAGAACAGCAGGAAATAAATGCTAAAAAACAGCAAAAAGAATTTCAAATATTAAATGAAAAATTTGCAATATGTTTTAATACTCCTTGCGGTAAAGAGGTGTTGCAACATTTACAAAATATGACCACAGAAAAGCCCACTTGGATTCCTAGTAGTAATGATCCAGTAAATAATGGATTTTATAGAGAGGGACAAAACTCTATTACTAACTATATTAATAATAAAATTAATCAATTTAATAATGATAAACAACAGAGATAAATTAAAAAAAATAGCAACTGATCTTAATATTGAATTTCCAAAAAATATTAAAAACGAAAGATTGTTAAAATTAATTGCAGAAGCTGATTCAACAGGCTCTATTTTATACAATGCTGATTTAAGTAAAGATGAAGTAATTACAGAAGAAGATCAAATAATTACAGAAGAAGATGAAGTAATTACAGAAGAAGAAGATGAAGTTAAAAATACTAAAATCATTACTAATAATAAATATAATGACAATGAATTAATTATTGCAGTTAGAAAAAAAGATATAAATGAAATTAAAAAAATTCTTAAAGAGGACAGTAAGCAAGCCCAGTTTAAAAATGATGAAGGATTAACTGCATATGAAATTGCTTGGAATCAAGAGTGTTCATATGAAATTCTTTATCTTTTTAAAAACAATACTTAATATTAATATAAAATAATTTTCAAATGACAGAGGAAAACAATAGCTTATTACAAGAAACAGATAGTGAAATAACTACTGAAACAACTGAAACAGTTGCAAAACCAGAAAATATACCTGATGAATTTTGGGATACTGAATCTAATAGTATTAAATCAGATACTTTATTAGAAGCTTACAATCAAGAATCCAAAAAAGCATTAGGTTTAAGGCAAAAACTATCTGAAAAAGGTAGTGTAAAACCACCTAAAGAAACATCAGAATATGCTTATGATGAATCTATTAATGATATTGTAGGTAGTGATAGTAATAGTTTACAATTATTAAAAGAATCAGCTTTAAAATCAGGATTAAGTAAAGATCAATTTAAAAATCTTACAGATAATTTAATACCTGCAATGTCGGAAGCAGGATTAATTCATAAAACATTAACTAAAGAAGAAGAGCAAGAAGAATTTGTACAATTTCAAAAAGAAGAAATTGCTAAATTAGGAGATGGCGGAGATAAAATTTTACAAAATATTAATAATTGGGGAAATAGTCTTTTAAGTAAAGGAACTTTTTCAGAAGATGACTTATCTCATTTTAAAAATATGGTAATTGAATCAAAAGATATTGTAGTATTTAACAAACTTATGTCTTTAACTGGGGAAAAATCAATACCATTAGATACAAATAATTCTTCACCATCAATAGATAGGACAGAAATAGAATCAATAATGGCAACTGATGAATACCAAAATCCTATTAATCCTAAATATAAAGAGACACATAATAGAGTAGAAGCAATGTTTTCTAAATTATCTAAATAAAAAAGCTTGACAAATAATTTAATATATGTAACTATATAATATATATAGTTATATATAAGCCTATTGCAAAGCAACCTTTTATAAAACTAAAAGCCCGATGGGGCTAAACATAGCAGAATCCTAGTAGTCAGATAGCCTATCTTTATTGACCTTGAAGATTATTAGCTTTAATTGTGCAAATAATGTATTTTTAATAGTTAATAATTTAAATAAAGAAACAAATGACACAACAATTAAGTAATGTTTTTATAGAACAGTTTGAAAGCGAAGTTAAAGTAGCTTATCAAAACGGATCTTTGCTTATGGGTAAAAATAGACATAAAGCAGGTATCGTAGGTACATCAACAAACTTCCCAAAATATGGTAAAATGGGTTCTTCTCCAAGAGGAGCTTCTTCAAGTTTAGTAATACCAAATGGTGTAGATGTTAGTAGAGTAAATTGTTTAATTAAAGATTGGACAGTCAGAGATGATATTGATGATTTTGATCAAATGAAAACAAACGTACAAGAAAGGCAATATCTTACTAGTTCAATTGGTATGGCAATAGGTCGTAGACACGATCAAACTATCATTAATGAACTTGCTAGAACATCAGTAAATCCAGGTTTTAATAATATTATTCAAGATGGTGGAACTAATTTAACAGTTGATAAATTAACTAGAGCTGCCGAAATTTTAACTAACAATGGCGTACCTACTGGCAAAAGAACAATGATTATAAGTGCTTCAGGTTTAAGAAGTTTATTAAATCAAGAAAAAATAGGTAGTTCAGATTATAATGTCTTAAAACCTTTATATGATGGTCAACTAGTTCGTTATATGGGAATGGATATTGTTGTTATTGAAGATCGTCCTCTTGAAGGAGGTTTGCCAATAGATAATAATATTAGATCTTGTTTTGTTTATGATTATCAAGCTATAGGTACAGCTGATAATGGCAGCCCTAAAATAGATACACAATATTATCTTAGGGATCTTAGCACTACTGTTGTTGGAAAATTAACAATAGGTGCAAAAACAATTGACGAAAAAGGTATAGTCGAAATTAAAATTGACGAAACTGCTTAATAAATTTAATAACAATTTAATATATAATAATTATGGCTTACATAGATAAACATTTTAATGCAATAGGTGGAGAAACTCGTTCAGGATTAAACGGTGTTTTATTCTACTACAGAACAGAAGATAACGAAGCAACAATAGTTGCTGCTGATTATTTTAACTCTTTAAAATCTATTGTAAAAAAAGGAGATATTATTGAAGTATTAGTTGAAGTTGATGATGTAAATAGTCCATCTACTTCCGCTGGAATTTTAATTTTAATGGTTACTGATATTACTGAAGGTGTAGTTACTGTTACAAAACAGTCTATACTATAAAATAGTTTCCTCTGTTGGAAAATTGAAAGGGTGCAGGATTATAGCTTTGCACCCTTTCTTAAAAATTAATAAATATTATGCCCTCAAAGTTTGATATATGCTCAAGAGCATTAATAGAAATTGGAGAAGAGACAATTGATAGTTTTAACACTATTGGTCCAGCTCAAATATGTGGCACAATATATCCTGATTATATTAGATATTTATTATCAATATATCCCTGGAATTTTACACTTAAAAAAACACAACTAGCAAGATTAACAACTAATCCTATTAATGAATGGCAATATGCTTATCAGTTACCATCTGATTTATTAATACTTAATGCTGTTTACAATTCAGATGATACCTATATTAATCCAATTAATAGTTTTGAAAAGTTTGAAGATAAAATTTTTACAAATGAAGAAAAAATTTATATTGATTATCAATATCAGATTAATGAAGAAAGTTTTCCTGCTTATTTTATAGAATTTGCTATAATGGCTTTAGCTTCAAAATTAGCAATGCCAATTACACAAGATAAACAATTAGAACAATTAAAAGCCACTATTGCATTTGGAGGATTGTCAGATAATAAAAATGGTGGTGAATTTGGTACTGCTAAAAAATTAGACTCTATGCAAAATTCTTCATCTCGCATAAGAGCTGATAGTTTATTAATTGCAAGATTTAGTTAATGCCTATAAAACAAACACAATTCAGATTTACAGCAGGAGAATTAGATCCAAAATTAATAGGAAGAACTGATGTTGATAAATACTATTCAGCAGTAGAAGAAGCAACTAATGTAGATACTAATATTCAAGGAGGGTTTTCAAGATCTAAAGGTTTAAGATTTCTTAAGAAAGCACCAAGAAAATTAAATAGAGAATTATCTCCAGTAATAATAGCACCACAAGGAGGAAATATTGCTAATATCAATGATAATGATATTAATACAACTTTAGTTACTAATTTTGCAATAGGAACAGTAGATCCATATGTTATAGTATCTTATGATTTAGGAGTAAATAAACAAATTAAATTTGTAGATATTGCAAATTGTAGCTTAACTTCTCAAACAAATAATGCAGATTTCTTTATTCAAGGCAGTATAGATAATGTAGTATGGGAAAACATTGGAGATGCTATTGATATGTCGCCTGAATCAATCACAAGAAGAAAAGAAGCAGATAAAGAATACAGATATTTAAGATTTATAAAAATAAATAATACTAATTTATTAACTGATGTTGTAACTATTGGTGAATTTAGTGTATTTACAGAAGAATCTGAATTATCTAATATTAAATTTATTCCTTTTGAATTTGATATAGATGAAACTTATATGTTAGTTTTATCTGATAAAAATATTCAAGTATATTATAATAATATATTTCAAGTTAATGTTAGGTCTACAAAAATAATTAATGATATTATTCCTTTTATTGATTATACGCAATCAGCAGATAATATATTTTTATCGCAACAAAACATGTATCCGCAAAAAATTGTTAGGCAAAATGCAGATGACAAATGGTTAGTAAGTGATATTGTTTTTGATTATATTCCTAAATATGATTTTAATAGCTTAACAACAAATCCTAGTGGAAATATTACACCAAATGAAACTAGCGGTATTATAGAGCTAGAAACCTCTGATAATACCTTTTCTATTGCTTCTGTTGGTCAATATATTGAAGGCAAAGGAGGAAGAGCAAGAATATTAGAATATATTACTCAAAAAAAAGTACAAGCTATAACTGAAATTCCTTTTTATTCTACGGATCAAATTGAATTTGGTGATTGGTCATATATTACTGGCTATGAAAATGTATGGAGTGAAACAAAAGGTTATCCTAGAAAGATTACTTTTCACGAAGGACGACTTTGGTTTGGTGGTAGTCTTAGTAGACCACAAACAATTTGGGGCAGTAAAATTAATTTATTTTTTGATTTTAATTTAGGAAGTTTATTTGATAGTGATGCACTAGATCTAACTTTAGATTCAGGAACTTTAAATACTATTGTTAATCTTAAATCTTCTAATAGTAATTTATTAATATTTACTACTGGCAGTGAATTTATTGCAACTGGCAATACTCCAGATAGTATTAGAATTGTGCCAGTATCTGAATTTGGAAGTGAAAATGGATTTCAATTAGGAATTATTGATACTCACAATATATTTATTCAAAGAGGTGGAAGATCTATTATTAAATATACTTATGATACTTTACAACAAGTAACAGGATTTGAAAATATATCTTCATTATCAGGTCATCTAATTAAAGATCCTTTAGATTTTGCAATTAGAAAAAGTACATCTTTAGATAGTGCTGATTCAATTTTATTTATAGATGGAGAGAATAGATTAATTAGGGGAAATGTATCTTTTACAGAAGAAGTTGTGGGTTTTTCAAAAAGAAATACTATATCTGGTAAGTTTAAAAATGTTGGGGTTGATCTTGCAACAATATATTGTTGTATAGAAAGAGAGATAAACGGAAATATAGATAATTATATAGAATACATTACAAATGATGGATTATTAGATAGTTCAAAAAGATATGATTTAACTACTCCTACAAATATATTTACTGGATTAGATCATTTAGAAAATCAAACTGTTAAAATTATTGCTGATGGTGCTGTGTTATCTGATGAAATTGTTGTAAATGGATCAGTAACTATTGATAATAATGCACAAGAATATTGTGAAATTGGACTTGATTTAAAGCCAGTTGTTGTAACATTGCCTATAGAAGATATAAGTGGATCTTTAGGAAGTATTATGGGTAAAAAGAAAAGAATATCTGGAGTTGTTTTAAGGTTAAATCAAACTAGAGATTTTACAATTAATAATCAAAAAGTTTCGTTTAGGACTACTGGTTCACCACCACCAGTTTTAACGCCCAAATTTACTGGGGATAAAAGAATACAAGGTTTACTAGGTTGGAATTTAAGACAGCAAATTACAATTTCTCAAGATCAACCAGTAGAACTTGAAGTATTAACAGTAACAATGAATTGGAATATATAATATGACAGCAGCATTAGCAGGTTATCAAGCATTAGGATCAGGAGTAACAGGATTGTTATCTGCCTATTTCGCATATAGAGCAGGTAATTTACAATCAAAACAATTTAAAATACAATCAAGATTTCTTGATTTACAAAGAAGTCAAGAAGCTTTAAAAGCAAGAGAGAATGCAGTTTTTTTAAGAGAAAATTTTTCTAAAAATATATCTAGTGCTAAAGCTTCTTTTGTGGGAAGAGGTATTGCATTAGGTAGTGGAACAGCTGCTCAATTTGGTATTAATGCCAGAAGAACATTAGCGGAAGATTTACAAGCTAATGAGTTAAGTAGTGATGCGGCACAAAATGCTTTGACTTTACAAAAATCACAAGTTAATCTAGAGGCAGGAACAGCAAAAAATTTAGGCTTATTGAGAGCTTCGCAGTCTTTTTCTAGATCTGGTCAAAGTTTGCTTACAGGTCTTAATTTAATTTCTGGTGCAAAATGACAAAAGCATTACAAAGACAATTAAAAATAACAGGTGCTAACGCTCCACAATTTAGATCCTCAGGATCTAGTGCAAATCTATTTAATCAATTAAGTGCAGGTTTAGAGCAAACCTCAAGAGAAATGCAAGCTAAGTCTGATAGTATTTATATTAATACTTTTTCAACAGAGGCAAGAGAAGCTTCTAGAGAAATATATAATAATAATATAAATGATCCAGATGAATTATTAAAACAATTAAATGCTTATAAGTCTGAATCTTTAAAAGCTGCTCCTTTTAATTTAAGATCAAAATTAGAAAATCAATTTAGCTCAATTGCTAATACTTATATCAATCAAGCATCATCGTTAAAAAATCAGCAATTAACATCTCAAGCTAAATTAGCAATAGATAATGAAAAAAATTCTATTATAAAAAATAATGATTTTGTTATAGAGCAATTATTTAATAATGAAAATTTGTCTCCAGAACAAATTCAATCTAAAAATATTACTTTAATTGAAAATCTTGCTCAAAATATGAAAGATTTTGATAGTATTATGTATCAATTAGATGATAAAGGTGAAATAATATATGATGCAAAAACACAACAACCATTATTAAGGGTAGAAGGCGGTAAAATATTATTTACTTCTAATCAAGCTATTAATTTAATTGAAGAAGTAGAGCAGCAAATGTTTACAAAAATTGCTAAATCTTATGTTATGTCAAGTGATAATAATGTAGAAGCAATGGAAGAGTGGCTAAACAATGAAGTATTTTTAGATACTCCGTTAGGTTCCGTTAATCCTAGAATGGCTATGAATGCTGATATAAGAAATAAAGTAGATAAAGAGTTAATGAGTATATTAAAAAATGATATAGCTTTAGATAGAAGAAATGAAGAATTGGAAGAAAAGAAATTTGATGAATTACAAGATGAAGTAGAAAAAGGATTATATGATTTAGCAAAAACTAATACTTTAACACCTAACACAGTAGAGTCTTATAGAAACATATTATCACCTAGAGATTATAGTAAATTTTTAAAAATATCTATTGAGCAAGATCCTATTACTGATCAATTAGAATATGCAAAATTAGTTAATAGAGTTACTAAGGGCGAAAGTATTAAAGCAGAAATTGATAATGCTAGATTTAATTCTAAAACATTAAGTACTGCAGACTATGAACACTTAACTAATCTTGTTAAAAAAGATACCTCTGGAAGAAAAACAATGCCTGATCCAATAAATGAAAAAAGAAATTTTGCTTTAGGCGTACTAGGTTCTAATGCTGATTTAATTGGCATAGGTTCTTCTGCCACTATTGCTGCAGCTGAATCATATTATAATGATGGTATAATAGCTTTTGAGAATTTAAATAATAGACAGCCTAATAGAAAAGAAGCTGATGAAATAGCTAGAGATACTATTGCATCTTATGCGAATAGCACAGTAGATGAGTTTATTTTGCCTAAACCAAAATATTTGCCATTAGATAATAAATACTCTTTAAAAGAAAGTGATTTAGAAAAAGCCAAAAATGATACTACGAAATTTTATTTAAATAAGTATAATAACAATATAGAGCGTACAAAAAATGATCCTCAATATATTAGAGAATTAGATAAAATAGATAATTATAGAGCATTGGTAGAATTTAACGATCTTATAAAAAAAGAAACTAAATAATGAAAGATAAAATAATAACAGAAAATATAGAGCCATTAAACGATTATAACGAGTTTGCAGAGCAGCAAGAATCTAATAATAAAGCTGAGGATGCTATTTCTCAATATCTTAAAAATCAAGAATTAACTAGAATACAAGAAGAACAACCAGAAACAATTGAAGATATAGCTATAGAAGATGATAAATCTATTTCAGATACAGCTAAAGCAGCAGGAAAAGATATTGCAAAAGGAGTATTAAAAGAAGGACCAAGAGCTGCAATAAGTGGCGTAGCAAAAGGTATTAATGAAATTGCAGAAACTATAGATGATGTAGCAATGTGGTTAGATAAAAATGTTTTAGATCTTCCCGAAACAGAGAAAAAATTTAAACTACCGACGCCAAAGTTTGGAAATAAAACATTAACAGGTGAAGACAAAAGGCAAAACTCTCCAACTACTATTACTGGAAATTTAATAGAAGATGTTACTCAATTTTTAACTGGATTTGGCGTAGCTAATAAAGCTTTAAAAGCAACTACTGGAATTGCAAAAACAGGAAGAGTAACAAAAACTGCTGTTACTGGCGGCGTAGCAGATGTTATTGCATTTGATGAGCAAGAGGCAAGAATATCAGATGCAGTACAATCTGTTCCTGAATTACAAAATGTTATAACTGAATCTTTGCAATCAGATGAAGATGATACTATTTTAGAAGGAAAAGTAAAACAATTTGCAGAAGGTGCAGGATTAGGCGTGTTAGGAGAAGGTTTAGCAAAAACATTTAGTGCAATAAAGAAGTGGAAAGGAAGTAAGCAATCTATTGAAGCAGAATTAGAAACATTGCCAAAAAAAGAAAAAACTGAAAAAAAAATTACTACTAATTTAGGAAATCCAGAAAACAATGAATTTATTTTAAATAAATTAAAATTAAGTGCAAAGCAAACAGAAGGATTAAGCCCAGAAGAAGTTGCTAAGTTATCATCTAAAAAACCAACAACTGCAGATGAGATTGAAATAAATTTTGCTAGAATAAATGGATCAGAAGATATCAAGCAAGCAATGCAAGCCTTTGCCAATGAAGCATCTTTACTTCCATCTGTAAAAAAAGCACGAAGAGGTGTTAGGTCTCACGAAGTAACAATAACAGCAGCACAAGATGTGGATGGATTTAAAACCTTATTAGAAAGAAGAGAAGGCACTCCTTTAAATCCAGAAGAAACTTTAGCAGCAAGAAACTTTTACGGAGCAGCAGCAAATAAAGTAATGGCTATGGCTAACAAAGCTGCAGATCCTAACAGAACTATGACTGATGTTTATGATTTTAGAAAAATGGTTGCAGTTTTTCACTCAACGCAAAAAGAGCTTTTAGGTGCTAGAGCAGAAGCAGGTAGATCATTAAATGCTTGGAAAATACAATCAGATCTTACTCCTGATGAACAATTAAAAGGTATGGAAGCAATTATAGATTCTTTTGGAGGTCAAGAAGCGACTGTTGAAATGGCGACAAAGTTATCTAGTTTTGGAGATGGAGCATTAACAACAACACAGTTAAATAATATAACTGAAAAAACTGCGTATGCTAGAACAAGAGATGCTTTAGTTGAAGCTTGGACAGCAGGACTTTTAACAAACCCTGTAACCCACGCTAAAAATATTTTATCAATTGTAGGTAACCAATTATTATCTACATTTGAAAGATACGCAGGAACAATGTTTTCAAAAAATGTATCTATGGGTGAAGCAAATTCATATTTAATGGGTATATTATCTTCTCAAAAACAAGCTCTAGTTAATGGCGGTAAAGCTTTTAGAACTGGTCAAATAGGATTTGGTCAAGGTAAATTAGAATTTCCAGGTGGAGTAGAAGCTAGAGCAACTTCTAAAGAAAACTTAAATTTAGGAGGTCCACTAGGCAAACCCTTTACTTATGCAATGGATTATTATGGCAGAATAGTAAATACTTCTTTTAGAGCTTTGGCAGCTGGTGATGAATATGGGAAGACTGTTTTTTATAATGGTCAATTAACAGCTTTATCAACAAATGAAGGCTTATCAAAAGGATTAAAAGGAGATGAATTAAGAGAATATATTGCTCAAACTTTAGCAGCTCCATCAAAAGATTTACAAGCTCAAGCAAGAGAATTTGCTAATTATCAAACTTTTACAAATGAATTAGGTCAAGAAGGCAAAAACATTCAAAGGCTTATAAATAAAAACCCTACTTCTAAATTTATATTTCCATTTGTTAGGACTCCTATTAATATATTTAAGTATACATATGAAAGAACTCCTTTGGCTTTATTAAGTCAAAATATTAGAAAAGATATATCAGCAGGGGGTAGAAGAAAATCAGATGCTTTAATAAAAATAGGAACAGGAAGTTCTGTTATGGCAATAGCTTCTGATTTATCTATTAATGGCAATATTACAGGATCAGGTCCGTCAGATTTTAAATTAAGAAAAAAATTAGAAGACTCTGGAATAAGATTTAATTCTATTAAAATTGGTGATAAATTTTATAGTTATCAGGGGTTAGAGCCTTTGAGTACATTGCTTTCTTTGTCAACTGGTATGAGTGAAATATTAACTAATTACGAATCATATGATGCAAATGAGCAAGATGAAATTGATAATTTAGCAACTGCTTCTATTTTGTTAGCAAAAGATGCAACTATTAATAAAACTTTCTTGTCTGGCTTTTCTAGTGCATTAGAGGCTATAATTGATCCTGAAGGTGCAGGAGAATTTTTTGTAAACAGATTATTATCTTCTGCAGTTCCTGCAGGTGTAGCAGCGACTGAAAGAGCAACCAACCCTGAACAGGAATATGTATTTAATTTAATGGATAGTTTTAAAGCAAGAATACCAGGATTTTCTAAAGATGTTGCTAAAAAACGAAATACTTACGGTGAAGTATTACAATATCGCTATCCTGAAGAATCTATTATAGATAGAACAACATCTGGACTTGTGTCTTTATTTAATCCATTTTATTCTAGTAAATTAAAAGATGATCCTTTTATTACATATACTATTAAAAATGGTTTAACTGTAAATATGCCAAGAAAAAAACAAGAGTTTAAAAATAGATATGGTAAAAATGCTGTAATTGATTTAAAAGAATATCCTAAAATATATTCAAGATTTTTAGAATTAAGAGGTCAAGAAATAAAGCTTCCTAGTTTTAAAGGCAAAGTAAAATTAAAAGATTCACTTGAACAATTAACAAAATTCTCTGTATTTGAAAGACTTGATAATGATTTAAAGCAACAAAAATTTAATCAAATTACAAGAAAATATCAAGAGTTTGCTAAAAGACAATTAATTGAAGAATTTCCTGTAATAAATCAATTAATTAATGAAAGTGAATTAAGTATTAATAATCCTAATAATTTATAATATGACAGTACCAATAAACGACAGAAGAATACAATATGTTGCAATTGCTTCTCAAACTATTTTTCCTTATGATTTTGAAATTTTTTCAGAAGAAGAAATAAAAGTAATTAAAACAATTGCAGCAACTGGAGCAAGCCAAACTTTAATATTAAATAATGATTACACAGTTACAAATGTTGGAAATGACAATGGCGGCAATATAGTTTTAAATTCTGGAACTGAAAATAATGATGTTATTACTATTACTGGAAAAACTTTAGTAGAAAGAAACACTGATTTTAATCAAGCAGGTAATTTTTTAATGTCAGATTTAAATGATCAATTAGATAGGCTAACAAGAATTTCGCAAGAGTCTAGTACGTCAGGATCAAGGGCAGTTACTTTAAAAGATGCTGATACAGCAGATAGTTTGCAGCTTCCTGTTACTTCTGAAAGAATAAGTAAATTTTTAGCATTTGACTCAAACGGAGATCCTATTGCTTCGCCTGGTTCAGTAGATGAAGTTCCAACAACAGATTATACTAAAACATTTTTAGGATCTAATAATGCAACAGAAGCTAAAACAATATTAGGAATAGATGATGATGATGTAACTTTTGACAATGTAACTATTAACAATAGACTAAATACACCGCCAAACGCAGCAACAATTTTAAACAATGAAATTACTTGTACAGGGTCGTATATGGTACTTGACACAGAAGGCGGAGCGGCTACTGATGATTTAGAAACTATTAATGGGGGTAATGATGGGGATCGGGTTTTGATTACGCTTAATAATTCTAATAGAAATGTTGTTATTAAACACAATGTTGGAAATATTTTTATTACACAAGAAGAAGATATATTATTGGATCTACAGACTGACAGTGTTTTACTTAGATATGATGGAACAAATGCAGGGTCTTGGTACATTATTTCTCGCTCAATTAATTCAGATTTTGTAGCATCTCAAGCAACAAAAACAGAATTAGGTCTTACTTTTTTGCCACAACAAATAACAATCGAAAACGATTCAGGCGATCCAGCTCGAGATATTTTATTTAATGCAGGTAATTTTAATTTTGATGATGGAAGCGGTCAAGGGGTATTATCTAGCAATCTTATAAAGCAAATAAATGCGGCTTGGTTACCTGGTGATAATCAAGGTGGTTTATTTAGTGGCACAGTAGCGGCTAATTCAACTTATCATATGTTTGTTATTAGCAATGATGATGGTTCGCTTGTAGACGCAGGATTTTCTCTTGATATTAATGC
>JAAHTH010000794.1_pt1 | contig 29534 bp, 17 predicted proteins | sample 6116091 | NCBI WGS metagenome assembly JAAHTH01 (sample SAMN13939990, study PRJNA603662) | sponge metagenome | isolation source: marine sponge | host: Mycale hentscheli | place: New Zealand | collected 2006
GGTATTACCGAGGAGCTCGATCACGTCAGGCGGCTGCAAAACTGATCATGGCAGATCATGGTGGTGAGTTTCCCCTCCAGTTCGACGACGTGCTCGCTTTACCAGGTGTCGGACGATACACCGCAGGTGCGATTCTTTCGATCTCCGATGGACAGAGGCAGCCTATTCTGGAAGGAAATACACAAAGAGTTTTCAGTCGCTGGATCGCATTGAGGGGAACCCCCGCAGACACCTCCAATAATCGATTGTTGTGGCAAGTCGCCGAGAAAATGTTGCCGCGTAAGGATGCTGGAAGCTTCAATCAGGCAGCGATGGAGCTTGGAGCGTTGGTTTGTACACCTAAAGAACCTTCCTGCGATCAGTGTCCGGTGGCATCTGCCTGCTGTGCACATCAAGCCGGATTGGAGAAGGAAATACCCGGAAAGGTGACACGGGTAGCTTATGAAAATCGGACCGAGTACGTCCTGGTGGTTCAGCGGCCCGCGAAAAAGTCAGATCGTCGCTCCCGGCGTGGTCTTCACCGTTCTGCTGCAGCAGATTTAGGTGACGTAGATACTGGACAACAGCAGTTTTTGGTCCGTCCGTTGCCGGAGGGAGGTCGTTGGGCAGGACTTTGGGATTTCCCCCGGACTACGCAGGCCTCACTTGGCAGTATTACTGAGGCCGTAAAGCAATTGTCGGTTGAGGTGGGTGTGAATCTTGTTCCGGGGATTCGGTTGACCACCATGAGGCATGCAGTAACGAAGTACCGCATTTCTCTACAGGTTTTTCAGGCGGACTTACTCGAGACGGGTGAGAATCCAGGAAAACCTTGGAAATACGTTTCACTGGCGGATTTGGCGGAAATGCCAATGAGTGTGACTGGTCGAAAAATCGTCAAAATTCTCAACGAGGATTCCCAACTGCGATTGCCGATGTCCTAGTCCAACTCAGGCCGCATTCGATTATACTTCCGAGAGGTATCTGAAAGCTCGCATAAAACTGCCTGCCGATGATCTTCATCCATTAACGCGAGCTCAGTTTGAGTACGCTTTGAAAAAGAGTTGAAAAATGAGATTAATTGCGTTTTCTTCTTTGTTAGCGACAGCCGTTCTCAGCGTGACCGCCGTTGCGGTTTCGCCTCGTGGCGAGTCTGATCAAGTTGTATTAGGTGATCCGGCTTTGACTGCCGGTGTTCCCGGTGTTGGCTTGCTGACGTCGAAAGCACTCGACGCGTGGTTGAAAGATCCTGCGAATCATCGGACGCTGACCGTCCAACTGCCGGCGGGACTCGATGCTGCTGAGGCAAATATTTATATTCCCGAGAACAATCCGATGACTCGTGCCAAGATCGAGTTGGGGCGACAGCTGTATTTCGACGAGCGCTTGTCTTCCGATAACACCATTTCGTGCGCGTCGTGCCATGATCCGCTGCAGGGCTATGGCGCGGAAACTGCTTTCGGCATCGGTGTACGGGGTCAGCAAGGTGGCAGGAATTCACCGATCTCGTACAACCGAATCCTGAGTAAAGGCCAGTTCTGGGATGGAAGAGCTGGATCGCTCGAGGAGCAAGCGGTCGGGCCAGTTGCGAATCCCATCGAGATGGGAAACACTCACGCTGCATGTGTTGAAACCTTGAAGAACATCCCCGGGTACAAGAAGCAATTCGACGTTGTCTTTGGTGATGGTGTGACCATCGATAATGTTGGCATGGCAATCGCCACTTTCGAACGAGCGATCGTGACTGGGCCCGCACCTGCCGACGCATACGAAGCCGTGAAGAAGTTCGAGAAAGTATTTGCTGATGATCTTGAGTACCTCGACGAAGAGCCTGAACTCAAGGCAAAGTACGCCAAGCTGAAGAAGGCCGCTGCAGAGTCACCGATGAGCGAGTCTGCACAGCGCGGTATGGTTCTGTTCTCCGGAAAAGCAAACTGCACTGCGTGTCATGCTGGGGCGAATTTCACCGATGAACAGTATCACAATCTCGGTGTTGGCATGGCCGCTGACAAGCCCGATCTTGGTCGATATGCGGTCACGAAGGACAAGAAGGATTGGGGCGCTTTCAAGACACCTACTCTCCGAAATGTTGTGATGTCGCCGCCTTACATGCATGACGGCAGTCAAAGCACGTTGGAGGAAGTGGTAGACTGGTACGATAAAGGCGGCCACAAGAATGACGGCCTCAGTGACAAGATGAAGGTTCTGAACCTTAGCGACCAAGAGAAAGCGGATCTCGTAGCCTATATGGTAGAGGGACTGACCGGTGACTTTCCCGTGGTGAATCAGGGAAGGCTTCCCTGAGCAGTGCAGGTTTACAGAGCATCACCTGACTTGATTGCGTTGAGTAGTTTTTCAGGCACTCCGATTCCAACAACATGAACAGCGCCGACGTAATCGTCGGCGCTGTTTTTTTTGAAACCAGATTTTTCTGCAACAAACGTGATGGTGTGATCAGCGATAAAGGTTGGTTCGGAAGCTTCGCCCGTGTCGCAGTCCAAACCGGTCGGGATGTCGATTGCGATTCGTTCTCCTGAATGAATGTTTGCCATTTTGACTAAGTCACGATAGCAACCCCGGAGAGGTCCACGTGCGCCGGTCCCGAGCAGAGCGTCCACAACAGCAACGCAATGATCGAGTGAAGGTAAGTTAGCTGGAGACGCTTTCGGATCGACAATTTGCATTGGGATATCTGAACGGACTGCAATCATGGCGTTGATGTGCGCGTCGCCACTTAGTTTGTTCACGTCGATAGCGCAAATTATGCGAACTTTTCGGTCCATGAGCTGGAGGTGTCTGGCAATCACATACCCGTCACCACCATTGTTTCCGCCACCGCACAATACTGCGATTGGACCTTCCGGAACTAATTGATAAATGATCTCAGCGGCGCGGGATCCGGCATTCTCCATCAGAACGACGCCGGGAATTCCATATTCCCTGATCGCAGTTTGGTCGATGGATCTAACCTGCGCTCGGGTCAATGCCGGCAACTTTATCATTTTCAAATTCCAAGGTGCGTGCGATACAAAAAAATTTGTGCGATACTGGGAACCTGTGCAATACTGAGGGTTCTTGCGATATCGAAGCGCGGACCATGATCAGGTCGTCGGTATACGTGAACGAACAAAATTTGGTGCTACACGAGTTGAATCATGCCGCTTTATGAATTTGAGTGTAAGTCCTGCGACAGTCTTGTCGAAGTCCTTGTCCGGTCGGCGTCGGAAATAAAAGCATGCCCGGATTGCGGCGAGGCCAACTTACAACGTGTCTTCAGCGTACCTTCCAGTCACACTACCGCAACTAAATCCAGTTTGCCGATGGCTGGAGGAGGTGATTCCTGCGGCGCCCCACGCTGCTGTGGCGGTGGTTGTTAAGCTTACTTGCGGTTCGTTTGGCCTCGAATTGGTGTTACAGGCATCGTCACTTGTCGCAATCCAATACTTAAGGGCCTGTCAGGTGTTCGTTGGACACAACGGATTAGTCGGCCTGTCAATGGCTAGCCTCGGACTATTGTGATCGAAGTCCCCCCGATGCGCACGCGGTTGTGGCTTGGTCACGGATTCAAAATCAGGGTCTGTTTATCTGCACAGGTAGCTTCCAACGTATCGAGGTTGGCTGCGGATGGTATCCTAGCCCGTGACGGCCTGCGGGAAATTTGTGCGTGGCCATGTCAATTTGAGCGAGAAAATTAAATGTCCGATTCCAGCGAATCTCCGGTGAGTATCCAAGACAAGTCTGCCGTGGTTCCTCGGTTGCATCTGTCGCGGCGAGGCTTGTGTGTTTGCCTGGTACTGATGGTTGCCGCTGGATTATCTGTCTACGCCATGTTCCCGGAACGGGTTGGGGGGCCACCCTTGCCAGTTGTGGTGGAGCTTGGGAAGGGGGCAATGCCGACCGCCGATGGTGCCGGGAAACTGCTGACAGAAGTGATTGTTTTGACCAACCTGACTGATCATCCGATCCCAAGATTTTCTATTGAGATCAATGACCAGTATCTGCTGATTCGCGACGCGCCCCTGGCAGCGAACGAGCGGTTGGAGTTGCCCCAGCGTGTATTCACGGACAAACGTAGTAGTCACCGATTCAATCCGGTCAAGTACCCTGTCGAAGCAGTGACGCTGACCGGTCAGCTACCAAGTGGCGCACGAGGGGTCACTCGATTTCTCTTTGAGGATGGTGAAATCACCGGTACCCACTAGACTGTAGACTATTCGAAATACGGTTCGGGGAAATAACAATACGGCTGTAGTGGCTCCGCTGGCGGTGTGAGTGTGCGTTCCGTTCCAAGGGTTAGTCGACACGATTTGCTCTCCTTTCGATGCTTCATCGTACCTTTGTCCTACAGAGAGTCATAAGAATGCCTATGTTCGCTTTGAGCGTGGAATCTGCTCGCCTCATTCGTATCGGTTTGCTGAGTGGTCTTGTCTTATTGTCCTTGAGCAACTCAGCCGCTGGGCAGGGCCGTACGAGCGATTATGAACGGGCAAAAACCTATCCAGCACGGGTGCGAAATCTTGTCTTTCGTGATTCGGTAAAGCCGAATTGGTTCGATGCTGGCCGCAAGTTCTGGTACCGGGTGTCAACCGGTGTGGATACCCACGAGTATGTATTGGTCGATACCGAACTTGGAAAACGAGAGTTGGTTTTCGACCATGGAAAGGTAAGTGAAGTTCTTTCACGCCAGTTGAAACGCAAAGTTGACGTCACAAAATCGAGGCTTGCTGAATTTACTATCGCGTCGGACGCAGAAAGTTGCTCGTTTCGATACGGGGGACGAAGTTGGCGTTTGAGGCTACCGGAGGCCGTACTAATCTCCGCTGCGAACTTGGGAAATTCCGGGGCGACCGAGGGATTGTCAGTAGAAACACGTCTGGTACGAAGCAACAGTCAGGGAGAGCGAGCACCCATCCGATTTGTAAACCGTTTGGCAAAGGTTTTGGAGGTCCATTGGATCAGGTCAAATGGTGAGTTGAAACGCTACGGTTCTGTCGATCCAGGTAGTGAATATGAAATCTCGACCTTTGTCGGAGATTCATGGTTGTTGAAAGATCTCGATGGCCGCGAGGTGGCCGTCTTTGTCGCGACTCGGGATGAGGATATGGCGATTGTGGATCAATCAACAAGCCCACCTCAAACGCGGAAGAACATTCCGGCCAAAACCAAGCCCAAGCTTGAGGGTAAGGATTCCATTACCAAGCGACCTTATAGTGGTCCCAATCGCTCACCTGATCAGAAGTGGTCCGTGACGTTTCGGGACGAAAATCTGTGGCTGCGAGACCTTGATACGGGCAAAGATCGAAAGCTTACAGATGACGGTGATGCAGAGAACGTTTACCAAGGGCAAGTCTGGTGGTCGCCTGATTCCAAGCACTTTGCTGTGATGCGTTTATCGCCGGGTTTGAAACGGACGATTCACCTCATCGAATCGGCACCTCGTGATTCCATCCATGCGAAACTGTTAACAATGTCTTATGCCAAGCCTGGTGATCGGATCGATCAAAGACGACCTGTTTTGTTTTCGTTCGCGGAAAATTGGAAACCTCGTTTAGTGGACAATGCTGAGTTTTCAAATCCTTACAGCACTCGTGACCTTGCATGGAATCCCGACAGTCGCTCGTTCTCTTTCCTGCACAATCAGCGCGGGCATCAGCGACTTTCTCTGGTTACTGTTGATGCTGTAACGGCAAAATCTAATCTCACCATTGACGAACGAACTGATACTTTCATTTGCTATTCGGGAAAGTCGTATCTTCGCCGTTTGTACGAAACGAATGAATTGATTTGGATGAGTGAGCGAAGTGGTTGGAACCATCTGTACCTGCTTGATGCTATTACTGGAAGTGTTAAACGTTGCTTGACCCAAGGTGAGTGGGTTGTGAGGAAAGTGCAGGGTTTCGATCCGAGTGCGAGAACGATTGAATTAGAGGTGTCTGGTTTGGATGCCGGACAGGATCCTTATTACCGCCATCTGATTCGTGTCGATCTGGATACCGGTGACATGATCAGATTAACAGCGGGAGATGGGGATCACACATGGGAGTATTCACCCAACCGAAGATACTTGTTGGATCGGTATTCCCGTGTCGACATGCCAGCGGTTACGGTGTTGAGAGATGCAATGACTGGACGTGAGATTTGTGTCTTGGAAGAGGGGGATATGAGTCAGTTAGTCTCTACGGGCTGGCAACCACCGGAGCGTTTTGTTTCCAAAGGAAGAGACGGTGAAACAGACATTTATGGCATTATTATTCGTCCAACCAACTTTGATCCTGAGAAAAAATATCCGGTGCTGGAGCAGATCTATGCGGGGCCGCACTCTTCGTTCGTTCCCAAGTCATTTGGCTTGCATGCAGGGCTGTACGCTATGGCAGAGTTGGGGTTCATCGTTGTCAAAATAGATGGCATGGGAACGAGTAACCGTAGCAAGGCATTTCATGACGTGTGTTGGAAGAATCTTGGAGACAGTGGTTTCCCTGATCGCATCGAATGGATCCGGACGGCCGCCAAGAGTCGACCGGAAATGAATCTTCAGAGAGTTGGTGTTTGGGGTGGGTCTGCCGGTGGTCAGAGTGCCATGCGAGCTTTGCTTGCCCATGGAGATTTCTATCATGCAGCTGTTGCGGACTGTGGTTGCCACGACAATCGTGTGGACAAAATCTGGTGGAATGAGCAATGGATGGGATGGCCCATTGGCTCGCATTATGAAGAGCAGTCCAACGTTACGCAGGCTCATCGTTTGCAAGGTGACTTGATGTTGATCTGGGGCGAGTTGGATCGAAATGTTGACCCGGCTAGCACGATGCAAGTCGTCAATGCTCTCATCAAGGCGAATAAGGATTTCGTTCAGTTGGTTGTTCCCGGCGCGGGACATGGTGCTGCTGGGCATCCTTACGCACGTCGACGTCAAGCTGACTTTTTTGTGAGGAAGCTCTGGGGACGCGAACCACGTTCAGAGTGAGAACCGTTGAGTGTGTGTTTTCGTGTCAGAGCGACGGCTGCTTGTATCGCAAGCGGCAATGGAAGCTGTCAGCTGGGAGCTAAGTACATTGTTTTTAATTGCCTGGTACTCGACCAATTACCCGAATGAAATCAGAGAGAGTTGGTATGTCGCAACCGCTTTATAAGCTATTGTCGAAACGAGAATGGCAGCAAGTACTTGAGACGCAGGTGTTGGAAGGATTTGGTGTCGACCTGGTAGATGGGTTCATTCATCTGTCGACTGCGGATCAGGTGAAAGAGACTGCGCGACTTTATTTTTCTGGACGAGAAGATCTGATGTTGGTCAGCGTTGATAGCAGCTGTTTGGAAGACACCCTGCGTTGGGAAGAATCACGTGCCGGCGCACTTTTTCCGCACGTCTATGGCATGATCCCCATGTCTGCGATGTTGGGGGCAGAAAAACTGCCACTCGGGGTTGGCGGCGAACATGAGTTCGCATTTTGACACAAGTGGGCCGTGGTCGCGAACGCTCGACACTATCGTAGTTTGCCACGAATGGCACCGCGAAGTTTTCCAAGGTAAGCGTCAGCATCCCCTACTTCGTTTTGAACCTTGCGGCCCATTTCGTCGATGAATTTTTCTGCATTTGCGAGAAGTGATTGTGCCTCATTCTGCTGAGAGCCGAGCCATTGCTTTAAGGCCAGAGACTGGTTGCTGTGTTCCTGGCGGATGGTTGTAGCCAGCTGTCGCTTGGAGTCAGCGACCTGTCTTGCGACCGCGTCTTCTCCCGCGCGACGTAGGACTTGCCCCAGGTTTGAGGTCAGGTTTAGGTTCAGGTCACGCCAGGTTCCTGAGAATCTAGCATCAATTTCAATACGATCTACAAATGACAGGCTTTCTCGCAAGGATTCCACTGCAGCGAAGTCAGAAAATTTCTCCGGTGTGTTCAGGTCCAATGAGACTCCGGTCTGTTTACTGACGAGGCGTCCCTGCAGTTGGTCACCTTCTGTCTTGATTTGGACCCACAATTCACGTTGCCCGCCGTTGATTTGAATCGAAGTCTCTCCGTCTTTTCCGATGCGGAGTGGTTCGGATTGGATTTCTGGCCAATGCAGCGTCAGGAGATCCACATTAGCATTTTGCCGACGATCACGAACGTATTCGGCACGGACGACTTCCGGGCCTTCCAGGCGTAGGCTGACTCGAGTGGGTTTATCGAGCTTCTCGGGATTTGGTGTCAGGTTCTCGAGGAAGCCTGTCATCTGGTAGCGTCGACCATCTGCCCGTAATGATCCGCTAATTTCGCAATGACGCACCAGCAATCCCGGTGAGGGATGTGGAGTGAGGTCATGGTTGACACCTCGGATGCGTACGCTTTCCGGGGCCACAACGGTGTAATTCGCCAGAGTTCGGCCGCCATCCATGTAGGAACGTATCTGTTGGATCTGATCGCGTACGGCATCACTGAGCATTTCGATGCCCAGATCGCCTGACGACGTTAGGCCTTCCGGAACGTAATGCTCCACCTTGGCCAAGTCAGCTTGTTTTGCCTGATCGAGGCGTACAAGATCTGCTTGAAGTCTGTTGGGTAGCGAGTCAATTGCACGGTGCACACTGCTCAACTCAGATCGCGCATTGCGAGCACGTGCCAAAGTTAGTTGCAGTTCTGGGAGATCACGCAGTGGATTCTGGACGACTCTTGCCTCGTCTCGAACACCCCGAATCTGTTCCTCCAACTTCTTGGCTCGGATCACCAGTGATTTGTATTCGGCTTCCCATTGAGCTCGGATTTGCTGACTGCATTTAATCGTTTCAAGGTCGACCAAAAGTGTTTTCGCTTCGTCCCCAAGGCGACTCTTCGTTGTGCCGATGAGCTGGTCAAGCGATGGGCCAGCGTTGCTGTCACCGGTTTCAGCTTTTTCCAGTCGGCTTAGCTGGCCGCTTGTGTTGCGTTTTGCCCCAATCTCTATTCCAGAGATCAGCCCTCGGTTTGCAACCCAGCGACGACGAAGCAAGGCCTCTCCGTCCATGACGAGCTCAATAGAGCTGGCACGAAATGCATCTCGCATTTCCTTGCCATCTCTTGGATCAGTAACACACACATCAGAAAAATGAATGCTTGGTGGAAACAAGCCCACCTGCGTGTCTTTGATGTCAACTTTGGATCCTGTTGCCGTTTCCAAACTGCGTACGGTGACATACTGTGCAACTGGTCCCATTCCCCAACGTAACAACGCCAAGAACGCAACGACAATCAAAAGCCGCGTCAATACAAATCGCCAGCGGATCATGCTGCTTTCCTTTGCTGAGAGTCACGCAGTTGCCGAAGCAAATAGTTCAACGCTTCGTCCATTGGTTCCGAATCATTTGGTCTTTTCTCAGGCGTTGCTTTCTGTTCCGGTGCATCGCTGTGATTTGTCATTCGAATGACATCGATGCGTGTTTCAATTGCAACTTGCGGTTCCTCGGTTGACTCGGGTTCAATTTCGATGAAGTCAACCGGCTCGTCGGCCTGTCCCTTTGAAACACCGGTGGAAATTTGACGTGGTGTTGGTTGGGAAACGTTGGAGTGGGGTTGGGTGCTCATTGAAGGTGAGTGGCTAGTTTGCTTTGCCACGGTTTGCCCGTGGTTTATCAAAACCACTTGGTGTGCACTTTCCTGATGTTTGGATCTTGCAGTTAGCATGGGGCTTGTGCTGCTCTGCTCACCGCTGTTCTCGGGCGGAGCGACAAGACGAAAGATTGGATAGGTGATCAGGAAAATCGGGACGACTGATGTCAGACCAATCGCGAAACTGCCCATTACAATCGTGTTGTTGAGATCCGTCCACGGAATAAATGGAAGGCTCCATGCCGTTTGGCTAGCCTGCTGCAGTTGCGGATGAGTCAGGATGAAGGTGCCAACTTCATGGGAATACGGATCGAGGTACACCGCGAGAAAAGTCACGCAAACTGCGGTCAGACCTGCCATCGCATGATTGATCTTCAGCGACAGAACGAGAATCACCAAGGCGAATGCAAGCAAATTTCCATGCGGTACAACACCCAGTAACAGCCCCAACGATACTGCCCATGCGAGTTGATGCGGGTATCTACGCCCCTCGATCGCTCGACGCACGCTGTTGGCAAGTTTTACGATCCAAAAAAGCATTTTTTCGCGCCTCCGTGCGCATACCGATTTCCATGGACTCTGTGCGCATGCACTTTTCCACAGACACTTTCCGATTTTAGTATCGGCACATCGTCGCTGATAAATTCAGTACAGCCATTAGCTTTTCCCAAACCAGATCAATTTCTATGATCCTGCTGGTTTTCCGACTCGTCATTTCCCTCTTTTCAGGGGGTGAGTGAGGATAGTGCTCCAGTCATGTTCGCTTTGATAAGCTATTTGAGTTGGACTTGATTTCTGTTGGTTCAGGCATGGGCCGCAATGAGGTGAGAAATGCGTGAGAAGGTGTGCAAATTTCCCGTTTCTACGTTCCACTGACCAGACGTGTCAAAAGTCTGACCGAGGCTTTTTGTTTGGGAGTGTAACTGACCGAGGCATCTCGGATATGATTCTCGTTTGAATGATGTGGCTGGTATTTTGTGTGACTTGGTCAGCCCAGAGGATCGGTTTGAGGGAATCGCGGTAAGACTGCCCGCATTAGTCGGTGTGGTTCGTCGGTCTGGAACGTCGGTCTGGAACGCTGGGTTGAGGAAATGAGCTTTGGAAAAAACTGACCGTGGCAATTAAACGAGGGTAATAGAAACGCGTGAAACTCTTTTCGACTTCCTGTGAAACTGTTTATCTGGGTTGGGACGCTCCCTTGCTTCCGCGTGCTGCCAGCTTTCTGCGGCAGAGGTTCTCAGTCAAGACTGATTGTGATCTGAGTAGCACGATTTGCGTGCTGCCGTCTTCTCGAGGTGTGCAGCGTTTCAAGCAACTTTTGCGTCATGAAATGGTTTCACACAGCTTGCAGTATTCGCTTCCCAAGATCATTACCATTGGGCAATTGGCGGAGTTCTTGCACACACACGAAATTCCGGTTGCATTGGAGCTCGAGCAAACGTTGGCTTGGGCCAGTGTGCTGCGGGCCAAGCATCCTGATGACCTGAAACCGCTGTTTCCAGTCATTCCTGCTCCTGAGCCGATTGGGGCATGGTTAGATCTTGCCTCGACCATGAGGCGTCTGCACGAGGATCTCTCTGCCAATGAAATGACATTTCGTAGTGTTGTGGATGTGACGGAGACCGATTCAGAAAAGCGACGTTGGGAACTCTTGAGCGGACTGTTTGATCAATACCTTCTCGTTCTCTCCGAGGCGGGCGTTTGCGATCCACATTGGGCAAGGCGGGAAGCGGTGTTGCAAGGTGCTTGCCACGCGCAGGGCAAGGTAGTTCTGGTGGGGACGAGTGACCTGAGTAATGCAATGGTTGCCATGCTGCGTGCGCTGGATGAGGAACTGATTTCACTGGTTGCCGCGCCAGAAAGTGATTCACGCCGCTTTGATGAATTCGGTTGTGTTGAAACGAAAGGCTGGCTAGAACATTGCCTTCCACTACAGGACGAACAATTGCTCAGTGCCGGCGATGTGGCTGAGCAAGCGATGGCGGTTACTGTGTCTTTGGCTGATCTTGGAGATGAATTCTCAATCGACCAGGTTACTGTTGGAGTAACTGATGAGTCGCAGGTTGGCCCCGTTGAAATTGAGTTGCGGGGGTGTGGATTGGGCACTTCCCGAAATCTGGGATGGCCAATTTCTCAAACAGCTGTTGGGCGTCTTTTGAATTTGACTTCGACGTTCTTGCAACGACGAAACTGGCAGTCTCTTGCATCTCTGGTGAGGCATGCCGACGTTGCGCGTTACATTACCAAGCGATTGGGTGAGGGCAATACGTCAGATTGGTTGATCGAATTGGATCGACTGCTGTCCAATCACTACCCTATCAAAACACGAAATGCTCTCTCTCCTGGGGCTGTGAAAGCCTACCCTATGGCGAGTCGAGTGTTGAATGTTGTCGAAGACTGGCTCGTCGAGTTTACGAGCGCAGATCGCTCGATTGCCCAGTGGAGTCGTGTGATTGAATCGTGGCTGGAAGTCTTGTACGGCGAGGAGAAGAGTAACAATGCCGACGAGACAGACGTGCAAGTTGACAGTGCTGGCTCCTCTGGGCATGAATTGCAGGAGGCTGACTCGGATGTCGTGTTCGGTACGCTGACGCGAACACAACGAGCGTTTGAAACGGTCAAGCGGTTGACGCAGCGGTTCGAAAATCTTAACGCAGGTCTCGACTTGATTGTGTCAGGTTCAGCTGCATTGGAGATGCTTTCTGGGCGTCTTGCTGATGCTCGTGTATCTGATCAACGCGGGGACAATGATGTCATGATTCTAGGGTGGCTTGATCTTTCCTTGGATGATTCGGAAGCGATGGTAGTCATGGGACTCAACCATCCTTTTGTACCCGGTGCAGTGACGAGTGATCCATTTTTGCCCGGGGCACTGCGTAGCAAGCTCCGTATGTCAGACAATGAACGGCGGTATGCACGTGATCTTTACGCCATGCATGTCATGTTGTGTTCTCGCAAGTCCATCCGTTTTATTGTCGGTCGCCGTGCGGCAGATCAGACGCCAACCCCCCCCAGTCGCCTGCTGGCTGCTACTGAGCCTGTTAATGCGGCTCGAAGGGTCCGGAATCTTCTCGATGGGGAACGTGATTCAATTGTTGTGCAACATGAATGGGATCAGAAAACGGATGGGCTGGCATTGGCAATTCCTGCGTTGCCCAAGTTAGGAAAGGAAGGACGCGTCCGAACGATGAGTGTCACTGCGTTTCGTGACTATCTTGATTGCCCTTACCGCTTTTACTTACGGCATGTATTGAAACTCAGGCCAATGGATGACGCGACAGGGGAATTGGCGGCGAATCAGTTTGGTGACATGGTTCATGGAGCATTGGAAACGTTTGGTGATTCGTCGGATCGAGATGAAACGCAACTGGGAAAGATCGAGGAGGCGTTGTTGTCGCACCTTCATAGCTACGTCGCAGAACATTATGGAAACGCAGTGTCCTCTGCTGTGACCTTGCAAGTAGCTCAAGCTGAACGTCGGCTCAAGGCTGTTGCCAAGCAGCAGGCCGCACGAATTGCTCAGGGATGGACGATCCATGCGTCGGAAGCTGCTGTGAATGAGAGTGACGGCGCCGGGATTGAAGTCGATGGGATGACGATGGGGTTGCGAGGGCGGTTTGACCGAATCGATTTTCATGCACAGACAGGACGCTATGCAATTCTTGACTATAAAACTCACGGACACCGCCCGGAAAAGAAACATCTCAAAAAAGTGGATGGAGTTTATCAATGGATTGATCTGCAATTGCCTCTGTATCGCATGATGGTGCCCTTTCTGGGTATCAAGGAGGATCCAAGTACTGTGGAGTTGGGTTACTTCAATATCAGCGAAAAAGATGACGAAACGAAAATTAATATTGCTGACTTTACTGAGGAACAAATGGCTGAGGCTGTGGAGATCATTGAGGGATGTGTCCGCGGAATTTGGGCAGAACAATTCGAGCCTACGAAAGAGCGTGTGCAGTATGATGATTACGACATGGTTTTGCAGACAGGAATCACACGGCGATTGGCGGATGAGGTGGACGCCTCAACTAAGGAACTGCAGTCATGAGTGAATCGAAAAAGAGTGGTGGAAGTGAAGTCAATGCAAAGCGTAGCGACATTGTTCAACAGAGGGAATCAATGCGAGGCGATCGGGACCGTTTGCAGAATCAACAAGTGGCGTCGATGAAGCACGCATCTGCAGGTGAGCAAGAAACCAACAATGACCACGGTGAAAAAGCTCTCCCCAAGGAATCCTTGGTTCTCGCAGAAGGGCTCTCTTCCGATGAAGACTCGGAAGAGAACGATGTTGTGGCTTGCGATGGGATGTTGTTGCCGACTGTGGTGCGAGCCTCTGCTGGAACGGGAAAAACATATCAACTGACAGCTCGTCTGATGCGGATTCTGTTGCAGGGTGCCCCGCCTGAGTCGATTTTGGCGACCACGTTCACCAGAAAAGCAGCAGGCGAGATTCTCGATCGGGTTCTATTGACGCTTGCCCATGCCGCCAATGAGAGTGATCCAGCAGCCCTGGAAGCGTTGCGTGAACAGGTCGCCATACCAACGCTACCTCGCTCTGCATGCCTGCAGATGTTTGACAAGTTGCTGCGTAATGTGCACCGCCTGCGTATTTGCACCTTGGACAGTCTCTTTTCGCAATTGGCAAGGTCATTTTCATTCGAATTGGGGCTGCCGCCAGCGTGGCGTCTGACGGATGAGATTGAGGAGGTTTGGCTTCGTGAACAAGCGGTTGATGCCCTCATTGCAACGCTGGATCCAGCTGAAATGATGGCTCTTCTTTCGATGCTTGGGAGAGGTGAGAACCGACGGTCAATCGCAAGGGAATTGCTGCAGGTTGTCGATACTGCCTATAGCGGACAGCGCCAGTGTGGTTTGGAAGTATGGGAGAAATTGGCAGCACCGAAGGCGCCGAGTGATAAGGAACTCGCTGAATCTGTGGCTGCTATGCGGTCTGTCCAGTTACCACAGAAACGTTTGATGACTCGTCTGGAAAAGCTGGCGCAACAAATTGAAGCGAAAGACTTTGCTGCGCTTGCTGACGACACTCTGATTGCAAACATTGCTACTGCACGAAGATTGAATACGGAAGTAAAGTACTTTCGCTCGCCATTTCCTGAGGAACTTGATGGCGCGTTCGACACACTTTATGCAGCAGTGCGCACGAATGTCCTGGGACTGTTGAAAGGCCAGAATGTCGCGACAGGCAAGGTGCTAGATGTTTACAATAATAACGTGACAGACCTGAAACAGTCTGCTCGAGTGCTGGGATTTGAGGATGTATCCATTCGGCTCGCGTCGCGATTCGCCTCGTTGGATCAAAGACTGCTGGGTGATCGTATGGACGGAGCAATCAATCATGTGCTGTTGGATGAGTTTCAAGATACTTCCCCGGTACAATGGCAGGTGCTGCGACCGCTCGCGATGCGAGTGACCAATCCGGAAACAGCAAGTGACCAGGGTCAGGACGGGCGTTCCGTGCGGCAGTCGTTCTTTTGTGTTGGCGATACCAAGCAGGCAATTTATGGTTGGCGCGGTGGCGTGGCTGAAATTTTTGACGCTGTGGCCGACCAGATACCCGATGTGGTCGAGACTGAGCAGAATAAAAGCTATCGGAGCAGTCAAGTTATTGTTGATGTTGTAAATCAAACCTTCAAAAATCTAATGCGGCACCCCATTGCAGATGTGGTTGATGCTGATCCAACCAGCAAGGCAACTTATGAAGCAGCTGCGTTGAAAACCTTCTGCAGACGGTTTCCGGAACACAAGGCTTTCAAGCAAGATTTGCCCGGTCATGTTCAGGTGATGACTTCTGCAAATCCCGAGAATTCAGATAGCGAGATGCGGCAGCAGGCCTGTTATGAACGCGCAGCCAGCCTAGTTGCGGATCTGAACCGTAACGCTCCAAGGAAGTCCATTGGCATTCTGACTCGTACCAATCGTGGTGTGGCTCAGCTGATTTTTATGCTGGAAAACCTTGGAGTTGAAGTTAGTCAGGAGGGAGGGAATCCGCTCACCGATGCAGCAGCTGTCGAAACAATCCTGTCCACGCTGATGATGGCAGAGCATCCTGGCGATGGACGCTGGGAATTTCACGCTAGGTCAACGCCGCTGGGCGAGTTAACGGAATTTGGGCCTGACTATGTGCGAGATATGGTTGAGGAAAGAGGTCTGGCTGAATCGATTGAGTTTTTTGCCGGAGTGTTGGCACCTGCCTGTGACGGGCGGGAAACACTGAGGTTAAAGCAACTGACCCGCCTTGCGATCAGTTATCAAATGCAGGCAGCTCCAAGAATCAGGGACTTTGTCAGGCTTGTGCGTGAAAAACGTGTCGAACGACCGCAGATGGCACCTGTTCGAGTCATGACGGTTCACCAATCCAAGGGCTTGGAATTCGATGCCGTTGTATTGCCGGAACTCGACGGTGCACTGACACGAGCTTCGGGCAGCTCCGTATCGGACATCAAAGAAATTGGCGAGCCGCCTGAGGGAATGACACGTTACCTGAATCAGAAAGCCTGGCACTTTTTGTCGGGGCACTGGCAACGTGTCTTCGGCGCGCAGGCAGCCGGTGGTATGACAGAAGCTTTGTGTTTGTTGTATGTAGCAATGACACGAGCTCGGCAAGGGCTGTATATCATTATGCAACCAGCGAAAAAATCGGCCTTCGATGTTAAAACGGGTGCATCGTTGGTTTATCACGCTCTTGGTTGTGAGCTGGATCCGACGGAAAACAATGTTCTACTGTATGAGCACGGTGATGTCGCTTGTTGGGCGGATACAGCAACGGATGCAGACGCGGCGTTGCAACAGGATGAGGGCGAGACCGAAAATCCGGCTCAACACCCGGTTCATGTCAGGATCAACTTGCGCTCCGATAGCAGAATTTCAGTTGCCTCGAACACCGGTTAACGTCGAGTCTGCCTTTCGTTTTCGCCAGTCGTTGGCAGACTATGGCTTGCCAATCAGGAAAAGTTGGGTACCCGTTCGGACGACGAAGCCGTTTGGAGTAGGAGCAACCCCATACTGGATCTCTCCTGCAAATCCACCCGGTCCACCTCCACCTGCCGAGGCCCATAGTCGGTTCTCGTCAAGAATCTCTTTTTTGGGTCCCGCTTGCACAACCGAAGTACGTCCGTCTTTACCAAAGAAGAAAACATGTTCGCCGACACCGACGGGAGTTGCCCAGTTGCTGTCTGCCAATCTCGCGGTGTATCTGGTTTCACCGGTGACTGCATCCATGCAATACAGAACTCCCGCACGATTCGTGTAGTATGCATGCCCTTTGTATATGATTGGCGACCCGAATGAACTGGTTGCATCGGTGCTTTTCCAAACGACTTCCGGAGTGAAGCCGTCATCCGAGGGAATGATTTTCATCAATAGATTCGATTCTTTTGCTCCCTCTGATGCTTCGCCATTCCGGCCGGGAGAAGCACCCACCAAGAATGTGCCTTGGCCCGCATCGATGGTTGAAGGGACCGTATTGCCACCGACATTGTCGTAGTTCCAGAGTAGTTTTCCATTTTCAGGATCATACCCGTCCACTGACCCGGAGGACGAAATCACGATCTGATCTTTGCCCCCGATATTGACTATCATCGGTGACGACCAGGAAATTCGGCTTGCCCGATCAGTCTTCCAGGTTGTCTCGCCTGTCTCCTTGTCAAAGCCTGCTATGTAAGAAGGGCCATCATTGTCAGCGACGATGAATATTTGATTCTCAAGTTGAGCAATCGAACCTCCCAGGCCGAATCGGCCAACGAACTTTCCATAATCCTTGACCAGATCTCTTTCCCAACGCACCTCACCATCCGGCGTCAACGCGATGAGATTTCCGCTTTCAAAAAAGGCAAAGATACCTGAGTCGTCTGCAGACGGTGTGGGTGCTGCCCGACTGGTGTAAACATTGTTGGCAACAAGCAGACTGCTGGGAAATGATTTCTTCCAAATCAGCTCGCCGGTGGCCAGATTGTGGCACGAAACAATGTTGTTGTTTTTCATCGGTCCTTCTACCGCCGTCAGGTAGATACGGTTAGCAATGATGATCGGGCTGGATTGCCCATGACCGGTTAATTCGGATTGCCATTCGATCCCTTCATCAGGAGTCCACTTGAGTGGTGGCGCGAAATCCTCCGCCAAGGGGCGGGATTTGCCACCTAGGAATGCCGGCCAGTCGGCATTGGCTTGTTGAGACGGCAGGATCGTACTGGTCACGACTGCCAGAAGAGCAAAAATGAAGATGAATCTTGGCATGGTCAAGGTACCTGTGATGTGTTTGTTTTTGAATTCGAGCGGGGATCTCGAACTGGCAGACGTTGATGTTAACGGGACGGATAATGCCGTGTCGCTGCTGAGTCACAACACGGAGTTTGCCGCTGGCACGGTGCGTTCTATACGACAAGAGCAGCTTGGTCGACACCAGCATCCTGAATCGCACAGAACTTTACTGGAGCTGAAGTTGGGAGAGTGTGCTGGGGCCGTGCGAGTGTGCCCTAGGAAAAAATATCTTCGACGACCTTGCCGTGCACGTCGGTTAGTCGGAAGTCTCGCCCGGCGTAGCGGTAAGTCAGGCGTTCGTGATCGTAACCCAGTAATCTTAGGATCGTGGCATGCAGGTCATGCACATGCACGCGATTTTCGACGGCTTGGAAACCTAGTTCATCGGTGCACCCGATCGCCTGCCCGCCTTTGACGCCTCCTCCGGCCATCCAGCAGGTGAAACCGTAGTGATTGTGGTCCCGGCCGTTCATCTTGCCCTGGTTGGAGCCCTCCTTGGGCATCTCAACCACAGGCGTTCTGCCGAATTCACCTCCCCACAAGACAAGTGTTGAGTCGAGCATCCCTGTACGTTTCAAATCGCTCAACAGAGCGCCAATGGCCTGATCCACTCCCTGCGCGACATCACGGTGTCTTTTAGCGAGGTCATCGTGGTTATCCCAAGGTTGCCCAGCCCCTGTGTAAAGTTGGACAAATCGAACACCGCGTTCGACTAGACGCCGTGCGATCAGTGCCTGCCTCGCAAATGCACCCTTTCCATACATCTTGCGAGTTGAAAGAGATTCCTGCTGTATGTCGAAGGCCGTAGAGGCTTCGCTTTGCATTCGATAGGCCAATTCAAAAGACTCGAGGCGTGAAGCCAAGCGTTCGTCATCATCTCGGACGCTGGAATGCTGGAGATTGAGTTCTTTGAGTAAGTCCAGTTGTTGGCGTTGGTCTCTCTCGGAGACGCTGTTGTTTCGAATGTGGTCGATCAGTTCTTCGACTCGTTGTCCACTCGTGTCGATGTACGTCGCTTGGTACTTCCCGGGTAAAAATGCATTCTGCCAGTTTTGAGACTCCTTGATCGGATATCCGCCTGGGCACATGGTGACAAAGGAGGGCAGGTTTTCGTTGGCGCTGCCCAGTCCATAAGAAATCCAGGATCCCATGCTTGGTCGTACCAAACGTGATTCACCAGTATTCATCAGCATTAACGATGGTTCGTGGTTTGGTACGTCGGCGTGCATGGATCGGATCACACAGATATCGTCCATATGTTCCGCTGTATGTGAAAAGATTTCGCTCACAGGAAGGCCGCATTCACCGTACTGCTTGAACTTGTACGGTGATTTTAGAACGTTTCCCGTCGGACGCTCCGTTCGAAGATTCTTAGTGGGGGCTGTTTGACCATGATATTTCTCCAAGGCAATCTTAGGGTCAAAAGTGTCGACATGACTGGGGCCCCCATTCATGAAAAGATGGATGACATGCTTGGCTTTCGCAGGAAAATGAAGAGGCACTTCACCGATCGAAGAATTCTCTTGAGCAAGTAGATCTGTCATGGCAACACTGCCAATACCTGCACCGCATGACTTGAGGAAGTTGCGGCGTGTAGACGGGCAGAGGTTTGACATCGTTCTTGTAGCACGTTCCATGGAGGGTACTTGGTGGAGATGAGTGTTTTGCAGTTCAGTGATCAGTCTGCAGGGGGTGAGTGCGTACCGTTTGCTGTGGTGACTGGTGTGGGATTCATAGGTTGCATTTTTCGGATCTTCTAGTCGATGAAGGCAAATTCATTACTAAGGATCAGTATTTGTGCTAACTGTTCCAGTCGATCCAACGACTGAATTTTCTTTTTTTCGAATGGTCCGCTGAAGTGCTTCATTGAATCTCGTTCTTCTTGCGCGTTCGCAGTCTGTAGCTTTGCAGTCCATTCAAATGAATCAAACGAACTTGTGCGTCCAGGAGTTGCGATCAGATCAACTGTGTCGCCCGCTTTCAGTCGGAATTGGTGGGGGCCGTGCGTCTGTTGAGAATTCAGTTGTGTTGACTCGTAAACTTCTTGTCCATTGACGTGAATTACGAAAGTAACACCATCACCTTGGTCACTCTTGTGGCGGATGTTCCCTTCCAGAGTGATTGTCTCATTTTGTGGAGCAGTGTAGCGCCGGACGACGCCAAGGGATGGGTCGCTGGTGGTATGTCCTCCACTCTTGCCAAGGTACGCGTGGCCAAAAGGAGCTGTGGTTGGAAACTCGTCAGATGCTTGCCAGCGGCCATCGCGGTATCGTTCTAGTGCTGAGAATTCAGAAGGCTGCCCTTCTTTTCTCTCAGGTGACATTGTGGTTGTCCCATAGGACCACAATGATCTGGGGTCGGTTGTGGGTTTTGGCTTTTGAATTGGCGTTTGAATAAAAGCAGCCGCCATGACGAGTTCGTGCTGTGAAGGGTCACGGCCCAGAATCCGCCTGAAAATTGCCCGTGTATGGGTTACACCGGGGGACTTCTTCTGCTGTCGGATGACACCAGCGGTTGCTCTCGCGATTGCCATCATCTCGGGACTGTTCATCAAGAACAGTGCCTGCTGTGGTACTGTTGTGAAATATCGTCCGGGTGAGTGAGTGTCAGGGCTAGCAAAATCAAAAGTTCGGAATAACGCTGGAAGATTTTGCCGATCAATCATCGCATAGATGGTTCTTCGGTGCGTGGGTTTGTTTGAAGTGATGCTCACGGGAGGCCCACCCAGTGCGTGGTCGAGGGTCCCTGAAACAGCTAGGATCGAATCTCGTAGTGATTCGAAATCACGCCTTTTTCGATTTCCTCTTGCAAGCAGCTGGTTTTCTGGGTCGGCGGTCAATGATGCCGCGTCGGTTGTAACACGCTGTTGGTAAATTTTCGAAAGAACGATTCTACGCACCAACTTCTTGATGCTCCAATCTTCCGAAAAAGTGGCAGCCAGTTCATCGAGGATTTCTGGAATAGCTGGTGGCTTGGTGCGGAATCCGAAGTCACTGGGATTAGAAACGAGGGGTTTACCGATCAGGTAACTCCAAACTCGATTGACCATGACCCTTGCGGTCAGCGGATTGTCTGGCGTGGCGATCTTATCAGCCAACTCTTTGCGTCCACTGCCATCAGTAAAGCGTTTCTCTTGTTCTGAGCGTAGTGCGGTCAGGAACCGTCGCGGCACAATTGGGCCTCGATTACCAATTTGCCCACGAACCAGAACGGGGCTGTCAATCGGATTTGGTTTGTCGACGAGCATCAACGGACTGGCACCATTCTTGGGACGTTGGCTGCTGGCAATGATGCCGCCAAGGGCGTAGTAGTCTTCCGTGGGGATGGGGTCGAACTTATGATCGTGGCATCTTGCACACGCGACTGTCAGGCCGAGTAGACCGCGAGTGATGACATCGATGCGGTCATCAATCGTGTCTAGTGGATTTAGAAATTGACGACCTAAGGTCAGGAAACCCATCGCTTCTAGATTTCCGTTCTCGTTAGATGGGTCCGTACGATCAGCAGCCAATTGGTGATAGACCATTTCGTCGTATGGCATGTCCTGTGCAAATGAGCGAATTGTCCAATCACGATATCGTTCGCTACCTTTGTAGCGTCGTTCCTTGCCTCCTAACGCGTAGCCCACTGTGTCCGCATACCTCGCGACATCCAGCCAATGTCGACCAAACCGCTCACCAAACCCAGGCGAAGCAAGTAATTGGTCAACAAGGCGATGGTAGGCATCTGGTCGTTTGGACTCGGTGAATGTTTGTATTGTGTCGAGACTTGGTGGCAGACCTGTCAGGTCGTAGTAAAGACGTCGTAACAGTGTTGCCCGGTCAGCTCGCGAGCTGACTACGATGTTCGCTTCCTCTGCAGCGGAGGCGGCTAGTACATCAATTGTGTCTTCAACATCAGCGTGTAAGACTGCATTTGCCCTCTGGCGTGTGGGAAGATTGAAGGCCCAGTGTGTACTTGGGTCACGATCTATTGGTGAAGTGTTTGCGATATCGTGGGTGTTGTCTATCTTGTTCGGTTCTTCCATTCTTGGATCGAGGGCGCCTGCCTCAATCCATGCTCGTAGTAAATCAATTTGTGATTCAGATAGTTTTCCACTAGGAGGCATCTGCAGATTCCGATCCCTGTAATTAATGACTCGCATCAACAAACTTTGGTCTGGTTTGCCGGGAACGAGCACGGCGCCTCGACTACCTCCTTTCAGCATGGCAGCAGCAGAGTCCAGGAAAAGATCGCCGTCAGACTCTCCGCTTTCATGGGAATGGCATTCGTAGCATTTCTGGATCAACAGCGGACGGATGTGCTTCTCAAAAAAATCAATCTTGCTACTGTCGGTTGGTGTGGATGGCGTTTGCCCGGATACTTCTTTGGAGGCGTCGAGCGCAAACGCCGTTATCAGGCAAGCGAGAACGGTGGATTTGCAAAAAAAAGGCACAGATTGACAGTCAGCGGTGTGGGGACTGATGTTCCAAGGGACGCGTGGGGGCGGCGTTCAAACATGAGTAAGGTGGGATCGCAAACGGAATTCGCTGCGGTATCCGAACATTGTAGTCATCACGGAAAGATCAGCCAAACACCTTTATTATTCATGTCAAAAGCGTGTGGCATTGTGTGCCAAGTCTATGTCAAGGTTGTCATTCGGCAGGGAATGCTGCGTATTGCTGCCTCAGAATTTCACCAGTTAGGCTGCCCTGTGTTGCTGCAACCTGCTTTGGTGTTCCCTTGGCGACGATCGTTCCGCCTTTTTCTGCCGCTTCGGGGCCAAGGTCGATGAGATAGTCAGCCGCCTGCATTAAAAGAGAATTATGTTCGACGATCACCAATCCATGTCCGTCTTTTAATAGAGCATCAAAACAGTCCACTAAACGGACGATGTCTGCGAAGTGAAGGCCGGTCGTGGGTTCATCGAGTATGAACAGCGTTCGCTTTCGAGCTGTTGTTGAAAGGAAAGCGGCAAGTTTCAAACGTTGCCCTTCTCCGCTGGAAAGGGTTGTGGCGGGTTGTCCAAGTTTGATGTATTCAAGTCCCACATCGAGCATTCGTTTAAGTCGTTGTTGGACTTTCTCGTGACCACGGAAGAAGGTCGAAGCTTCGCGAACACTCATCTCCAGCACGTCTGCAATTGACCGGTCACGATAGCGAGCACTAAGTATTTCTTCTCGGTATCGGCTTCCTCGACAGGCGGGGCATTGCATGGAGACATCCGCGAGGAATTGCATGTCGATCTGGATGACCCCTGCACCCTCGCACTGCGGACATTGGCCTTTTGCGCTGTTGTAACTGAAGTGACCGGGGCCAAAATTGCGTGTCCGCGCATCCACTGTATCCGCAAATACTTTTCGTATGGGATCAAAGGCCTTGACATAAGTCACTGGAGCACTGCGTGGGCTTCGGCTGATTGGAGATTGGTCGATTAGCATGCAGTCTTCGATTTGGCTCAGTCCTGTGATTGATTTGAACGGGAGCGTTTTGGCTGCTTCTGCATGTTTTGTTTGCCGAATAGCTCCATAGAGTGTGTCCTGCACCAATGAGCTTTTGCCACTCCCTGATATTCCGGTCACAAGGCAAAGTAGTCCGAGCGGAAATTCGACGTCGATACTCTTTAAATTATGGCCACTTGCTCCTTTGAGGGAAATGAAACCGCGAGGTTTACGAGGTTCGCGATCTCGGAGCGACCAACCACGTTCACCCGTCAGAAACTGCCCCGTCAGGCTCTTCTTGTTGGCGAGCATTTCTGCTTGGGTGCCTTCAAACGTAATTTTGCCCCCAGCATTGCCGGCAGCGGGGCCCACTTCAATAAGGTGATCAGCAATTCGGATCATCGTTTCATCATGCTCGACGACGATCACAGTGTTTCCTCGGTCTCGCAAGCCCAGGATTGCCTTCGAGAGACGCTCGACGTCGGAACCGTGTAAGCCGGCAGTGGGTTCATCAAGTACGTAAAGCATGTTGACAAGGCTGCTTCCAAGTGCGGATGTCAGTGCAACACGCTGTGTTTCGCCACCCGAGAGCGTTCGGAGTGTGCGATCGAGTTGCAAATAACCGAGTCCGACTTCCTGTAAATAACGAATGCGATCTGTTAACTGACGAATCGGTTCGTCAGCAATCTTGGATTCACGTGTTTCGAGATCCAGCTGTTGAAAAAAAGTGGCTGCCTCATCAGCCTGCATCGTTAGTACATCGGCGATGTTTTGATCCTCGAGACGATATGCGAGCGCCTCGGGTTTGAATCGTTTCCCGCTGCAGTCTTCACACGGTCGGTAACTCTTATAACGCGAAGCAAAGATACGGACATGCATTTTGTACTTTTTGCGTTCCAACCAAGCAAAAAATCCGTCCAAGCCCCCGAACTTCCGTTCAGGCACTCCATGCCGGATTAATTTCAGGTGTTTTTTCTTCAGTCTCTTGAAGGGGATGTCGGTTGGTATTTCATAATCATCGGAGAGTTCCAGCAGTTCATCTAATTCATGCTGGTAGGCGGGACTGTTCCAAGGGGCGATAGCTCCCTCTGCCAGCGAAAGTGACTTGTCAGGGACGACCAGGTCCATGTCAAAGTCAACAATGTCCCCGAACCCTTCACAGGTAGGGCACGCTCCTAGCGGGTTGTTGAAATTGAACAGTCTTGGAACCGGGGCTGGGTAATCAATGTCACACCCATCACAGCGACGAGACTCGCTGACGACACGTTTGATCCACTCTTTACCGTCGATCTCGAACGATTTTCCTGGCATGTTCGATTCGTTGGAAGCGAGAAGAACCGCCCGTCCATGGCCCTCGCCCATCGCTGTTTCAAGGGACTCTGTGAGACGGGAAAGGTCTGCGTCGCTTGTGACGCGGTCGACGACGACAATGAATTCATTTCCATTTCGGCCCACTTTCTTGGCAAGCCGGGAACGGTCACTTTCGGATAGGTGAAACATTTCACCGCCTGCAACGAGTCTTAGGTAACCTTCCTGCTGTAAGCCAAGCAGGATTTCACTGGCATCTTTTCGGCTGGGCATCCAGACCGGAAAGCCGATCATGGTGCGGCTGCCAATGGGAAGTTGCTGCAGGGTTTCCGCGATCGTTGCAGGGTCGTCTCGGAGGACTGGCTCACTACAGCCACAACAGAAAAGGCTGGCGGCTTTTGCGAACAGCAGGCGTAGATGGTCAGCAATTTCCGTTGCGGTGCCGACCGTGCTGCGATTCGTCCGGGAGCCTCCCGCACGCGTGACAGCGATGGCTGGTGGTATTCCTGTGATCGCATCACAATCGGGTTTGTCCAACCGCTGCAGGAATTGTCGTGTGTAGGCAGAGAAACTCTCGATATAGCAGCGTTGTCCCTCGGCGTAGAGCGTGTCGAGTGCCAAAGAGGTCTTGCCACTGCCTGAAAGACCGCAAATGGCAACCAGCTTTCCACGCGGAATGTCGATATCCACGTCCCGCAGGTTGTGAACGCGGCATCCTCGAATCGAAATAAAATCTTTGCTCAACGCATTGGCCGGGGCTGTTGTTGAAGAGAATCTCTCCAAGGTACCTGCACGGTTACACAAGGTGCAATCGGACGTCCATTCCAAGGCTTTTTAGCGGGATGGCAATTTCTGAATTGGGCTTTCGGTGTTCGCGCTGTTTTCTGGGTGAGTGCTGTTTCTGAATCCAGACTCGTTGCTTCCAAGGCGAACAAAGAGGAATATAGTGGGGCGGCGGCATGCGAAGTGAACTGCCGGGTTTTTTTACGCTCCCGAACAATGTCGGAAGAGTCGATGGTGTCATCAAATGCGCAACGGGTAGAGACTCTACGGGATGAGATTCGGCGGCTGGATCGTCTGTACTACGTCGAGGCAACCCCCGGTGCATCTGATCTTGAATATGATCGATTGCTTGAGGAGTTGCGGGATCTCGAGCAGCAATATCCGGATCTTCAAACTTCAGATTCGCCAACAAAACGAATCGGCGATGCGCCCGTAGATCACTTGGTTCAAGTTCCACACAGCGTTCCCATGCTGTCGATTGACAATACTTACAGCCGGGAAGATCTGAAAGCGTACTTTGATCGAACAGAGAAGTTGCTCGATGGTGAACCGGTCGAGTGGGTGATGGAGTACAAAATTGATGGCGTTGCGGCATCAGTCCGCTATGAGCTGGGACGCATGGTGCTTGCCCTGACTCGGGGAAATGGAGAAGTGGGGGATGATATTACCCACAATATCCGGACGGTCCGTGACCTTCCCCTTCAGATGGTCGGTGAGCAACAGCCAGGCGTACTTGAGGTTCGTGGCGAGGTTTACATGACCAACGCTGATCTTGCTGATTTGAATCTCCGACAGATTCAAGCGGGTGCTGAGCCTTTCAAGAATACGAGGAATGTGACAGCGGGTACGATTCGTTTACTCAATCCAGCCCTTGCTGCTGAACGAAGCTTGCGTTTCTTTTGCCATGGGATTGGTGAAATTGAAGGTCTGAAGGCGACCAATCACATGGAGTTTCTGGCGGAGGTTGGTGCGATGGGTATTCCGCCCACACCCTCCGTGCAATTGTTGCCCAACGCAGATGCCGTAATGGAGACGGTTGCACTGCTGGAGGAGGGGATGCCGGATCTTCCCTTCGAGGTGGATGGGATCGTTTTCAAAGTCAATGACTTCAAACAGCGAGAACGTCTTGGGATGACGAGCAAGAGTCCGCGTTGGTTGATCGCTTATAAGTTTGAAAAGTATGAAGCCGTAACAAGACTCGAGACCATCACTGTTCAAGTTGGAAAAACTGGAACCATTACTCCAGTGGCGAATCTCATGCCCGTCGATATCGCAGACACCACTGTGTCAAGAGCATCATTGCATAACGTCGATGAAATCGAACGCCTTGACGTTCGCGAAGGTGATGTGGTGGTTGTCGAAAAAGCAGGGAAAATCATTCCGAAAGTGGTGCGGGTGGAAAAACATGAACGTTGTCGTGAGTTGCCGCGTTGGGAGTTCCCCACAGAGTGTCCGGAGTGTCAAACCGGACTAGAGCGTGACTCGGGTGGAGTCTATATCCGTTGTCCCAATCCAGCCTGCCCGGCGCAGCTAAAGCAACGTTTGATTTACTTTGGTAGTCGACCGGGAATGGACATTGATGGACTGGGTGAGGAACTGGTTGACGTCTTGTTGGCCGAGCGTCTGGTCACTAATTATGCCGATCTCTATCGCCTCAGCGTTGACCAGATTGCCAATGTCAATTGGTTGCGGAAACGTAAAGGAAAAGACGGGGCATTGATTGATGTTCTGGTCGGTGAGGCAAACGCAGCCAAGTTAATCGAAGGAATAGACCAAAGTAGAACGCGTGGATTGGCCAAGGTGCTGGCATCAATCTCGATTCGGCATGTTGGACCACGTGTTTCCAAGCTGATTACAAGAGAGTACCCCAGTATTGATGCATTGATGAACGCCAGCATTGAGGATCTTGCAGCGATTCATGAGATTGGAGACGCGATCGCGGAAAGCGTTCATCATTTTTGCCAAAGTGAATACGGGAAACGAACCTTTGACGAATTTCAGGCAGTCAGAGTGGAACTTACAGAGGCAGTCGCGGTGGTCGATGAAAGTTCACCGCTCTCGGGCAAGTCAGTCGTCGTCACTGGGACGCTCAAGAAATTTAATCGAGATGGCATCAAAACGCTGATCGAACAACTAGGAGGCCGAGCGTCTTCAGGTGTAAGTAAGAAAACGGACTTTCTGATTGCTGGTGAAAAAGCTGGAAGTAAGTTGACAAAGGCCAAGGATCTCGGCGTCGAAATCATGACTGAGGATGAGTTCCATCAGAAGTATGCCCCTGATGAAGACACTCAGGCTTGATGGGGTTTGCCGTGGTTCCCTTATTGCAAGTCTCGAGTCCATTCAAAATTTCTATCAATGCAAGAGTTCGGCAGTATCATGCCGTCACTTGGACACGATTGACCATTTGCATACCGCGGGCGACTTGACGAATTGTTTCCTGAGCGAGTTGCTTGTGGTAATAACTGCCGACTCGCCCTGTCAGTTCTAGATGACTTGTATTGCCGTCAACACGGAGGAAACGCAATTCGCGTACCGAACTGGCAGAAAGGACCTCTCTGGCGGCTCTCGTAATTTCGTTTCGGCTGTCAGCTTTCATGCTTGCTTTCCGTGACAAGGTAGTCAGTTGGTGTGAAGACGTGGATTTCAACCTTTGGATTTTGCTGTATGTTGCGAACACTGAGTGAAAAGCCTGGTCCGCTACTGCAATGATCAACTCTTCCACACACATAACCGATTTATATCGACAAAGTCGAAACATGCGGCGGTTAATGGGGGTGGGACTGGCGGTTGCCACGATGCATCGGGTTGAACGCTTGACTTGCCTGGACGAATAACGCGTAGTGATTGTAGGTTGGCCTCAGTGGGTGCAGAGGTGAAAGAATGAAAATGTCGACTGTGTGGATTGCAACGAATATTGCATAGTTTTTTAGCGAAGCTGTATGAATCCAAGGTGGGGGATCAAGGGGTGTTTGACTGCCGCCATTGGCGAACTAAATCCCTGCTAGGAGGCTGCATTATTTTTTCCCGAGCGATCTTGGCAGTCATGCATTCCCCGGATACTAGCTATTCAATCTGCCGGACATAGGAGCACATCGCATCATGTGGTTTGACGTGGTTATCATGCTTAGTTGTACCGGCTGCGGGCTTGTCTGCGGTTGGATCATGTGCGCGATAACAGGTTTTGACGCTGGTCATTATCATCCGAGGATTAAAGAATGCGGGGTAAATGGTCAGGGGGAAGAAATGTCTGCTGATCAACTCTGCCGGGTTGCAAGCACATTGCATGAATTCACGACAACGATGGTGGAGAATGTTGACTCGTACCAGACCCGGGTGCAGGCAGTAAACGAAGAACTTCAGGAAGCAGCTTGCCCGTCTTCGGAGGTTGTGTTCGCCGCCGTTACCCAACTGATTCAGTCGAATGCGTCCGTCCAGAATCAGCTGCAGAGTGCACGAGATCGCATTGAGCAGCAAACAATGCAAATGAACTCAGGAGAACGAAGAGATGAGATAGATGCCCTCACGCAAGTTCTCAACCGTCGCGCGTTTGACGCTCATTTGAAACAACGCCATGCAGCGGGGGCAGGTGCCGCAGGAACTCTTGCCCTATTGAATGTTGATTTGTTCAGGCGGTTCAATGATGTCTATGGTCAAGGGTTTGGTGATGAAGTGCTTCGTGTCGTAGCGGATGTACTGCAATCACACTTACTGCCCGCCGGGCTGGTAGCAAGATTCGGTGGAGAAGAATTTGCCATCATATTCGATGGCGGTTCCACCATCGAAGCAACTTTGAAAATAGAGCAGGCTCGTGCAGCAATCGGTCAGTTGGTCATTGAAATGGAAGGGCAGTCACTGAAGGTTGCGGCCTCGGCTGGGGTTGCGACGTTGATGGAGAATGAGACCGTGGAAAGCTGGCTACAACGCACAGATGATGCGTTGTATCATTCCAAGAGTCAGGGTGGGAATTGTGCGCATCGAATGCTCGGAAAGAAGCCAACGTTAATTGAGTTGAGTTCCGAGAGGTTTTCTGTTCCGAAGTTGCAATGATCGTCACCCATCGATTCAGGATCGGATCGAGGTGAGGGAGACACTGCTGTTCTCAGGTCGGTCAAACGCAACGGAGTCTTTGCTTCGTTGGAAATCGATCCTCACTAGAAAAATCATTCAACAACATTCGTAGGCAAACGCAAGAGTCTGTTTCGGTTCAT
>JAAHTH010000795.1_pt1 | contig 29529 bp, 31 predicted proteins | sample 6116091 | NCBI WGS metagenome assembly JAAHTH01 (sample SAMN13939990, study PRJNA603662) | sponge metagenome | isolation source: marine sponge | host: Mycale hentscheli | place: New Zealand | collected 2006
TGATGCTTGCTGGACGGGGCAGCCACTATCAGACGTGGAGATGGGTTCGATAAATGCATCAACTATACAGGAAATAAAAAAGGCATCTCAGAATGTGAGAAATTCGGGTGGAGAGATTTTTGTCGAGTCCTATGAACAGTTCAACACAGCCACATTAGCAAACGTAAGAGAGGTCCTCTATACGTTAGAACAGACCCACGGGAAAATAGTCGTGCTTCTGCTAGATTATTTCGAACTCTTTGACCCAGGAGACGGCAAGCGCTATGCGCCGGGAGAAGAGAGGATGCGTAGGGAGTCGTTGGCCAATAAGCTTAAAAATCTAGCTATAGAGTTCGACATAGTAATCCACACCTGTACACAAGCATCGACTGTAGACCCAGCAAAACTTAACAACCCTAATTTCGTACAAACAAGATACGACGTGTCTGAGTTTAAAGGAGTGGTTCGTCCCTTCTCCTACTTCGTAACCTTAAACCAGACAGAAGACGAATATGCCAATTCAATAATGCGCCTATTCTTTGACAAGGTTAGAAAGTATAGGGGTGGTCAGATTCATAAGATTTATCAAAAATACGATAGGGAGAGGTTTTACGATAGACCTCGAACAATGCGTGAAATTATTTTAGCAGAAGGATGACAAGAGTCCAACAAAGAGTCCACGACCTATTCGCATTAAATCCTAAGAATGTTTCTCCTAAGGGTTGGATGATGACTAGGAAGGCGTGCCCTTGGTGTGGTAAGGATGGGGAGCATTTCGGAATCAAGTTCCAGCCACGAACTCAGCGATACAATAATGAGGTAACTTTTCATTGCTTTAAGTGCGACGTTTCGGGTGGTGAGTTTCTTTTGTTTAGGCAGATGGATATGCTGTCCTTTTTGAGGCAGGGTGATTATATAAAACAAGACAAGTCGCTAGAGAAAAAAATCAGCCTATACGCCAAGCCTATCGCAGTCGAGCTCGACATAAGTGCTCCAACAAAGTCAAAGCCAATTGGCTTTAGGAGGGTGACTTCGAATAAGTACTTGGAGAGTCGGGGTTTCGAGCCTTGGCAGTTCGATAGATATACGATAGGAACGACAATCATCCAGCCCAAGCTTAGGGATAGGGTGATTTTCTTAATCATGGAGGATGGGGAGAATAAGGGTTACGTGGCTCGAACCCAAATGACACATAACGAGATTTCCGACTATGAATCGCGGACAGGTCAAAAGGTTTTACGCTATTTAAACGAACCCGGAGTTGACTTCGCACGCTTATTAGGCGGTATAGATGAAATAGACGCGCATACAACGACTACAATGCTAGTTGAAGGGATTACTGACAAAGCCAATATAGACAGGCTCTTAAATCGCCTTAAAATGAGTCGCGAGGTGAAGTGTCTATGTACCTTCGGAAAGAAAATAAGTGAGGAGCAGGTAGAGAAAATAAGACGGAGGGGAATTATGAAAGTTGTATTTTTATACGACCCAGATGCGGTTAGCGAAAGCAAGACGCTTTCAATGAGGGTAAAATCTTTGTTTGACGTCAGCGTAGGCTTCTTGAAAGACAAGGACCCAGGTGACCTGACAGAGGAAGAGTTTAAAAACGTATTTAAGAATGTAGAGAGCCCGATACAATTTTTTGTAAATAAGGTTCAGAAAAGAAGTTTGTAATGGAGAGTTCGAAGTCAAGAGACCAATCACTGTATGACTATTTAGAGTGTTTGCAATTAGAGTATATCGTGTGCGAGTTGCGCAGGAAGATATATTCGAAACGGAAAGACAAGGATTACTATCAAAGAACAATGGATAGGAAGACTGAAAAGATTAATGACATAGCCGGGAGAAACAGGCTACCCACCATATTCACAGACGCAGAAATAAAAGAGCGACTCTATGAGCAGATATACCCTGAGCAAGGGTATCCGCGATTTGTTTATAGCGACTCCGACAGGGAGGAATTAGAGGAGAAGGATTGTGCGAATTATTATAGAACTGGTGCAGAGGTGAGGGTTCAGTTTGAAGACTCCATTGAGGTGGGTGTCATAGAGGAGTTTTACCCGAAGCAAAAAATTGTACACGTTAGAATTAAAAAACAACAAGAAGCCCACCCTTATACATTAAGCAGGGTGACGCGAATATTATAAATAAAAACCGTAAAAATGGGAAAATACCAATCAACAAAACTGTTCAGCAACTACTCGGTTGCATTAAGACAACACAAAGCACAACACAGCCACTGCCAGCTACTCCACGGATATGCATTAGAATTTAAAGTATGGTTTGAGCCTGTCGAGACTACTATGGAGAATGGTGGTTTGGATGATATGAATTGGGTTGTGGATTTCGGAGGATTTAAGGATGCTCCGGTAGGAAATGGTCTGAAGTCTTGGATGGATGATATGTTCGACCACACGCTACTTATAGAAAAAGACGACCCTTACCTAGACTTCTTCCAATCAGCAGCTATGGAGGGTTTATGTAAGCTGCAAGTCATGGAAAAAATGGGCTGCGAAAGCCTAGCCAAACTCGTTCTTGAGAAATTTAATGACGTGCTGTCGAAGACGGATGCCGCAAGGTGTAGAGTCGTCAAGGTGGAGTGTTTTGAAAACAGTAAGAACTCAGCAATTTACGTACTATGAAGATGAAGCAAATTAGCCATGAGGTTCCTTTGAGCCTGCTCGAGGACTCCCTTGAATTTAACGACTATCAATACTGCCTAGTACATCTGCTAGAAATAAGCCCAAAATACCACGCCCACTTCAGAGAGTGTGTTCAGAAGGGAGTCAAGGTCTTATTGGACAATTCATTATTTGAACTTGGCAAGGCTTTTGATGAAGAGAGGTTTGCTGACTGGGTGAGCCACTTGAGGCCTGATGAATACATAATACCAGACTCAATGGACGATTACTTAGGGACGAGGAGGATGGCAATCAGCTGGATGGATAAGTACAACCATTTACCCGGGAAAAAGATAGCAGTGGTTCACGGTAGAGATTACCACGAAGTTGTTGCTTGTTACAAGACATTAGACGCACTAGGTATAGATAAGCTCGCTTTTAGTTTTGGATGCCGTAGATACTCGATAAACAGGCCTTACATGGATAGAAATCAGGCTCGAATGTTAGGCCGTATAGAGCTTATGAATAGGTTGCTTAAAAACGGGGTCATCAACACAGACAAGCCACACCACCTGCTAGGTGCCGGGCTACCACAAGAATTTACATTCTACAAAGACAAGAAGTTTGATTGGATAGAGTCGCTCGACACGTCATCTCCCGTTGTGCATGGGCTGAAGGAAATTCCTTATGGTGAGGGAGGCTTGGTTTACAAGGACCCTACAAAACTGGCGGACCTAATAGATTCCAAAATAACCAAGTTACAGTCCCAGATAATAAAAGCAAACATCATTAAATTTAGAAACATAGTAAACTAAATAAATCGTAAAGTATGGACAGTAATCTACAAATCGGAATCAGCGGGCCCCAGTGTTCGGGAAAAACAACACTAATCAAGGAAATCTTAAACGACAAATACCTGATAAGCAATTACAAAGTGATACCCGAGATTGTCCGCTCCATTAAGCTTAGGATGGGGAAGGACTTTAAATTCAATGAGATAGGGGACTTCAGTAGCCAAAAAATAATTCTAGAAGAGCACCACAGGAACATAGTAAAGCACCCCAAGCTAATTACAGACCGATGCGCTCTAGATGCATTCGTCTACGCAACAGTGAATTACTGTGATGGCAAGTTCTCATACAGGGAGTGGGCTCATTTCGAAAAAATATTCCTAGCAACCATACATAAGTACGACTATATATTCTACCTACCACCAGTTATACCATTAGAAGACGATGGGGTGCGCTCATTAGACATTGAGTTCCGGGAGAGAGTTCATAAAATGTGCATGCAGATAGCCACGCAATATGTAGTCAACCTAACGCCCATGAATAGTCTCGATGGTAGACTGGACCAGGTTAAGCAGTTTGCAAGAAATCCGACCGTACCATTTTAATAAAAAAACGAAACAATGAAAAAAGCAATACTTAGTCTCAGTGGAGGGATGGACTCCTCAACATTACTACTACACCTTCTGGGTGAGGGTTATCAGGTAACAGCCCTCTCATTCGATTATGGACAAAAGCATAAGATGGAGCTAGAGAGAGCCGAGTCTCTCGTAGGGTATATTAACTCCAAGAGTAATCTAGACCACGACTACAACGGCCTATTCTTTAATGTAAGGCACCAGGTGATAAAGCTAGAGGGTCTCCCAGCTCTACTCAATTCGGCATTAGTTGATGGTGGAAAAGACGTCCCTGAGGGCCATTATGAAGACTCTAATATGAAGGAGACCGTAGTCCCTAATAGAAATAAGATATTCTCTTCGATAATACAGGCTGTCGCTTTATCAGAGCAAGGGAAGTCCTGTCATTATGATGTTGTAATAGCAATGGGTATACACGCAGGAGACCACGCTATTTACCCTGATTGTCGCCAAGAGTTTAGAGATGCTGACCATGTCGCATTTTGTAAAGGTAACTGGGACGCGGACAAGGTAGAATATTACACACCGTATCTAGAAATAGATAAGGCTGGTATATTAGTTGATGGTGCAGCAAGATGCATTCAGCTAGGCTTAGACTTCGAAGAAGTGTATAAGCGCACTAACACGTCATATAAGCCGCTCTACTTGAATGGAAAGTGGTATTCTGACTATAAGTCCGCATCTTCCGTAGAACGCGTGGAAGCCTTTATTAAATGCGAAAAAGAAGACCCCGTAGAATACGCAGATGAAGACGGACCTAAATCTTGGGAGTTCGTCAAAGACAGCGTCACTAAAGTCCTAAGAGAAAATCACTTACAAAACCAAGCAGACCATGCCAAAGACATTGATTAAACAGTTTCCTGAGAAGGATAGAGTAGCTCGCGATGATAGCGCAGTTTTAAAAGTAGCAGAAATGTTCTGCGACACAATCCAGGGCGAGGGTATTAATATAGGAATACCAGCCACCTTCATTAGATTACAGGGATGCACATTAGTGTGTGTTTGGTGCGATACACTGGAGGTATGGCAAGAGGGTAATCCTTATAGTATTGAGGAGCTCTTGGATATGTTCGAAGAGAATGGGATGATTGATAAATTCCGCTTCGGCCAACACATAGTATTTACAGGAGGCTCGCCCTTAAAGCAACAAACCAGCCTCCTCCAATTCTGCAGGAGATTTTCAACCAGATTCGGATTCTCACCTCACTACGAGGTTGAAAACGAATGCGTTCTAGTCCCTAACAAGAATCTAGTCCCTTACATAAGGACATGGAACAACTCACCCAAGCTAGCTAATAGTGGAATGAAGGAGCGGGCTAGGTATAAGCCGGAAGTCATATCAACGACAGCCAAGCTAGCCAACAGCTGGTTTAAGTTTGTGGTGAACTCGGAAGAGGATTGGGACGAGATTCGCAGAGATTATTTGGAAGTGGGGTTGGTAAAGAGAGATAGAATTATCCTGATGCCTGAGGGTGAGGATAGGGAGGCTCTGAGGAAATCCTATGACATTACAGCTGGAATTGCTGTGCGAGAGAATATTAGAATGACAGACCGTATGCATATCACATTATGGGATAAAAAAACAGGAGTATAATGAAGGAAATTAGATTACTAAAGTCTGCTAACGGCAGCATCGAAAGAACAGAAGAAGAGAAACAGCACATGATAGCAGAAGCAGCCATGCATTATGGTAGATTTTTAACTGCTATGGGGTTTGACTATAAGGCTGATGAAAACTCCAAGGATACTCCCATGAGGGTTGCCAAGGCTTGGGTTAATGATATAATTTCGGGATGCGTTTCCCCAGAGCCACGCATTACAGCGTTCCCGAATGAGAATTACAATGGCATGGTCGTCCAGACATTCATTCCCGTAAAATCGCTATGCTCGCATCACAACCTACCAATCACGGGTTACGCTCACGTAGCATACATACCTACGCACAATGGTAAGGTCATCGGCCTAAGCAAGCTCAATCGAATTGTAGACTATGTCGGGAAGCGACCGCAACTCCAGGAGGAGTTGACTCAAATGGTCCACGACATGATTCACGAGCAATGCGAGAAGAATATGGGAGTGGCCGTGATGGTACAGGCTCGACATTTTTGCACGTGTCATAGAGGTGTCCACCACGACTCCCTCATGTCGACACAAGCTATCTCAGGCGCATTTATGCGTAATGACAAGAATAGCAAGGAGGAGTTCCTAAAACACATTGAAATGAACTATAACATGAAACACTAATAAAATGGCATTAAAGACGATTAAAACACTAGACGAGTATCAGGAGAACGCAATAAACACAAGAATTTATCCACAAGAGATGGCCATTCCATACTGTGCGCTGGGCTTGACAGGAGAGTCGGGTGAGATTGCTGAGAAGGTAAAAAAGATAATCAGAGATGATGGAGGGGTGGTGTCGGAAGAGAAGCGTAAGGACCTTATTAAGGAGCTAGGTGACGTGCTTTGGTATCTAACGGATATGGCAGACCAGCTCGGAGCCACCCTCCAAGAAGTAGCCCAAACTAATTACGAAAAGCTAGAGTCGAGAAAGAGTAGGGGCCAGATTTCGGGGTCCGGTGACAATAGATAATGGTTACCTTGAGATAATCAATTAATATGCTTTGTATATTTAGATAATTGTTAATCAAAAAAATGTATAAAAAATGGCAAATGAAATTGATGAGAGCCATGAGCAGGTGGTCTATGATGTCCTGTTCATGTCCGAGTCCGAATTTGGACTCGTTTACGGAGAACTGTACCCCACGTATACACTTAGAGAACTAAAGGATATATTCTATCGAATAGTTGACGGGGCAGCTAAGGGTGAGATAAAGTATAACAGAGGACTAAAACGCACACGCCTCAGCTCGAGAAGCTCAGGTGATTTAAGAATCGCTACAGGAGGTCCAAGACACATTGAAAGGCCCGAGAGGAAGAAGAAGTCCGAGGAGCCCGTGAAAACACCCAAAGGTTCATTGAAGGATGAAATAATTAAGCTCCACGTAGAGGGCCAGACCAAATCACAGATTAGAGATAATGTCGGCTGCAAGTACCAATACGTATTCCAAACAGTTAAGAAGTATGAAGAGTCTCTGTGAATGGATTGTCCAGCAGAGACTGGATTGTGAGTTGAGAGAGGGAGTCATTCAGTTCGGTAAAACCACTATGTTGTATGTGGAGCCTGTTGATGATAAAATTATAGGGCTAGTTGATTACAACGAAGACGGAGACGCCAAGCAAGATTTCGGACTCCTCATATCCACAGCAGTAGAACACGAGGCGAAAGCTCTCGGAGCATCACACTACGTATTTCAGTTCGGAGAAGGGTTCTATTATACACCCGTTAGTGAGGTCATAGGAGTTAAGCTAACACCATTCAAATACATAGGCAAAGCCAAGCACAGATTAGAGTCGGAGTGGCCTTTTTTAGGAGTGCACGGTCGGTATGAGCTAATGAATGGTACTAGGGATTATGACGAGTGGTGTGAGAAGGCTATCTTCTACGGGACGAGTGTCTTGGGGATATGTGAAAAACACACATTGGCCGGAACGCTACCTTTTCAAAAAGCCTGCCTGCGCAATGGGATTAAACCGGTAATCGGTGGTTCCTATAATGTCATTGATTGCGGTGTACCCTTCACAGCAAAGTTGTATGCTAAGACACCTGTAGGTTGGAGAAATCTTTTGAGAATACACAAGGCCACTATTATCGACAATGACGGAGTGGGTGTGCAAGGTAAGGTTTTAGAGGAACACTCTGAAGGGCTTATCTGCGTGGTGATGCCTTTTAAAGGGAGCCCTGACATAACCCTAGAGCGCATAAGCAGCATATTCCACACACCCAACTTATTCTTTCAAATTGATACAGTTGAGTTCGAGGATAATGAGACGGATAAGGCATACCTCAAAAGTATTAAGTTTTATCTAGAACATTTCGCGCATAAGATTCCTCCTGTGCTTATAAATGACGCGTATTACTTAGATTTAAGAGACCAACCCATTAAAGAGGTGTTAAACGGTGCAGGAAACATTAGAGGCGAGGAAATCGCATTAAACCAGTACTTTAAGGCCTTTGATGACAACGCGACTATCCTGACTCCTTTATTTCCTGAGAGTGGCGTTCTTATCGGTCTGCTGAGAGAGGCTGTGAAGAATGCTAGAGCCATTGCCGAGTGTTGCGATTTTACAATCGACACCAAGACTATGCACTTACCCAAATACAAGCTCGGGGAGTCATTGGCTACCAAATATGAGCAGACTGATGAAGGGTTACTGAAATTATTTTGGGACGTAATAAAGAGCGGATACGAGGATTTCGAACGCACACAACTACCCGATAAAGACTACACAACACAGCATGTAAGGAACAGGATAGCGAAGGAGTCGAGTGTTATAGTTAAAGGTGGCTATGTCTCGTACTTCCTAATCCTATGGGACATATGTGCGTGGTGTAAGCGCTCGGGTATATTGACGGGTATTGGAAGGGGCTCTTCTGGGGGTTCTTTCATAGCGTATCTAATGGGCATTACAAAGATAAACCCTCTCGACTACGGACTACTGTTCGAGAGGTTCTTAAATGAAGGGCGTATGAAAGGGAGCTTCCCTGATATTGATACTGATTTTGAGGGTAGTAGGCGGGACGAGGTAAAACGCTACATGGAGGAAAAGTACGGCAAGACTAAGGTAGCATCGATAGGCACATACACCACGCTCCAAACCAAAAATGCATTGAAGGAATTGGCTAGAGCACACGGGTCTGCGAATGCTCAGAAAATGAATTACCTGACAAGCATCCTAGACGACCACTCCTCTTGGAGAGGATTATTTAAGGATGCGTTGAGAAAACCCGCACTCAAGGAGTTCATCGATAAGAATCCGGGTGTATTCGAAGACATACCCTTATGCCTAAATTCTCCGAAGTCGCAATCGGTACACCCGTGCGCTACCGTGATTATACCAGACGAGACTGACGAGCAGGGAAATGAGCTTACGATATTCGACGTCTTACCAATGAGGAAAACAGATGATGGGATGCTCGTGACTGAGTGGGAAGGTAGTGCGATTGAGTCTGCTGGATTCTTGAAAGAGGATATCTTGGGAATTAAACAGCTAGACAAGTTGAGAATGATATTGGACCTTGTGGAGAAGAATGAGGGAGTGGTTTTGGATTTAGAGAAAATACCGCTCGATGATGAAGGTACCTTTAAGCTATTTAAGAATGGGTATAATGCTGACGTGTTTCATTTCGGCTCTGAAGGTCTGTCAGGGTACTCCTATCAGGTAAAGCCTGATAGCATAATCGACCTTATCAATATGAATGCACTTTTTCGACCAGGTCCTATGGGTTCCGGTTCTCATAATAAGTATGTTAAGCTAAAACAAGGAGAGCAGGTTCCTGAGTATTTCTTCGGCACAGAAAATGAGACGAAGGAGACGTTCGGGTTAATGATTTTTCAAGAACAGATAATGCTTATATGTCAGGGTCTCGGAGGATTCACATTAGCTGAGGCAGATGACGTTAGGAAGGGTATGGGTAAGAAGAAGCTAGACCTCCTGCACTCATATAAGCCTAAATTTGTGGACAGCGCAGTGTCCAAGGGGGGCCGAGAGGCTGAAGCTGAAGAAATATGGGACACGATGGTTTCCTTTGGACAATACGGATTCAATAAATCACACGCTGCCGCTTATTCAATAACAGGGTATGCTTGTAATTATCTCAAATGCCACTACCCGATGGAATTTTGGACCACAGCGCTTCATTTCGCTAAGGATGACAAGATACCCGCATTTGTCAGTGAGATACATAAAACAGGAAGTATAGAGGTGGTACCGCCCTCTATTAATGACTCAGAGCTTGACTTTAAGTCTGACTACAGTGCGAAGAAAATATACTGGGCCATTAACAAGATTAAGTTCGTGGGCGATGCTGCTGTATCACTTATACTTGAAGAGAGGCTTGATGGCGGCAGATTCTTTAGCTTAGACGAGTTTGTAGAGCGTATAACAGCTCGAGTGGCTGTTAAGAGTATTAAGCCTAACCCCTGTAATAAACGCGTGTTAGAATCGCTTATAATCGCTGGAGCTTTTGACGAGATAGAAAACCTGCAGTCTCCTAAGGAGAGATTCCTGTTGATGTCAAGATATTGGGCGTTAGCAGGGACTAAAACAAAAGACTACCCAGATTGGAGCGCTTCGCCTAGTATTGATATGAATTGGTTTTGGACATTAATGCAAAGGTCACTCTCGGGTTTAGGTGAGATGAATTTTAGGATAGCTATTGGGAAAATTAAAGGGAAAGCACACCTAGCCAATCTGTATATGGCACCGCCCCAGCTGTTTCAGACGCACGTCGTATCAAAAGTCGTCTGCGTAGGAGGAATAGTCCACGCCATCAAGCCTGCTAATGAGGCTCGCAATGCACCCGCACTTATCACTCTTGTGAATAATGACGAGATGATTAACATTAAGGTCTGGTGTAAGCATTGGACGGGACAGAATAGCGTGGAGTCTCTTCAGAATCTGAGAACAGACGTCATGCAGGCAAAAGGCAAGATAATGTATTTCCTAGGCAAGATATCGGCTCCGTGGGGTAGCGAGCAGAATAACACGATACAGTCGATGGGAGCATACAAGAAAGAAACCGCCTCAGAATACCTCATTCTCTAGGTTTGATAGGCACATATTCACGTGCCTAGTTCGTATATTTATTTAATAACAAACACACCGTAAAAATGGCACAAGAGACCGTAAAAATAAACTTCAAAGATAAGATAATCGAGCTAGTGTTCGAGGAGTTCGAATCAGTAATAGACGTCGACCTACTTACCCAAATCGACTATTCAAATATATACGCCGAATTTGTAACAATACCCGCCCTAATGAATAAGGTTGGTATATGGAAGGCTGAGAGTGAAAATGACCACGCAGACGCCAAGCTTGCGCGAGATATTTATTGCGCAGACAGGGCTGAGAATCTTAGGAGAGAGTTGAAAACAGAAACTACAGATTACAAGGGTAATCCGAAAGTAAAGTACCCCTCACAGTCAGAGGTAGAGAATGCTGTTCTTTTAGACACAGTAGTGCAGAACCACTATAAGAAGTGTATCCGCCTTAAAAAAGAGGCTGACTATATGGATAGCTTGTATTGGGCTGTCAAGAGTAAGGAGATGAAGCTGAACAAGCTCATAGAGGGTATGAAAATTCATCCAGAGGACTTTCAGTCACACCTAATCGAGGAGAGGTGGAATGGCATATTAATTAAGGCTCATAAGAAATTAATCAGTTAAGGATAATCGAGCAAAAGACAAAGTGTCGAAAGCTTATAATAACAAAAAGAGAGAAAAATGACTACATTTGATAGGTCAAAATTCCAAGCCTCGAAAACTTCAGATATGAAGAGGCAGGAACAAGAGATAGAGAAAGCTGTCTCAGGTAAAGGCGGACGCGCTAATTTCCTTAAATTACAACACGGAAAAAATAAGATTAGGATACTACCTGCGCACCCAGGTCAATCCTCATTCTGCTTCCCAAGAACAACCCATTACATGGACGTGCTTGTTAAGTATAAGAAGGATGGCGTTGATGTTGAGGAGATAAAGCCGAAACCTGTTTTTAATGCAAAGGTTCATGGTGGACTTGCAGACGACCCGATTGACGCCTATATCGATACGGCTTATAAAGTAGCGTACGATACGATAGATGGCGAAGATGCTAGAAAAAAGTTCCTAGCGCCCATGCTGAACTTTAGAACGGGTATAAAAGGGAAGACCAGATGGGTCTGCTATGCCATGATGGTAAAGGGCGATTCAGTTGAGGTCGGTAGACTAGACCTCCCCGTGACAGTAAAGGAGAAGCTAAATGAGCTTGCAATCGGAGAAGATACTGATGATGGCGTTATTGAAACCGACCCTTTTACAGACCCAGATAATGGGAGGTGTATTTTTGTAACATACAATAAGGACGCAGATAAGCCCGGTGATTACTACAAAGCGTCTATTGACCTGAGGTCAGCGTATCCGATAGATGATACGGAGTTAGAGTGGCTAATGGACCAGCCTCGATTAGATGAAATGCTCGTAAACTCTTACACGTCTAAGGATTTTGATATGGCTATCGATGGCTTAAAGAGGTTCGATGAAGAGCACAATTTTAATATTTTTGAAGACGAACGCTTCTTGTCTCGCGTAGAGAGGATAGCTCCTCAGGTACCGCAATTCGTCCCTAAAGATAGTGCTGCCACTGAAGCACCTAAGAAAGCACCTAAGAAAGCTCCTGAGAAGGCGGTGACGGTGACTTTAGAGGAAATGGGTATGGATGACCTCAAGGACGTTATAAAGGGAGAAGGCCTAGGTATCCGCGTACTAGCACGTTATACAGTGGAAGACGTGAGAGAGTTTATCAAGGAAGAGAGAGCCATACGGGTTCAAGAGTTAGAGGCTCCTGCGATAAAGGCTCCTGATGCAATGGATGCTGGGACAAAAAAAGATGCTCTTTCTGATTTAGAGAATGAGCTTTCGGGAGGGGACGGATTACCCTTCTAACATTTGCCAATGTTGAACAGAACTCTCCTTCGGGGGAGTTCTTTTTCTAATTCAAAATACAATGAAAACACCAATTGCAATTATAGTAACAGACACGCATCTGAATCATAAAAATATCGACCTTGTTCAAGACATATTCGAGCAAGTATGCCAAGCCGCAGTAAAGTTAGGTGTAGGGACTGTATTTCATGGGGGAGATATGTTTGATAATCGAAAGCACCAGACGCTAAAAACTCTGAGCGCCTTTCACAGGATACTAACAACCTTTGAAATGAATGACCTGACCCTCAGAGCCATTCCCGGAAATCACGACAAGCCAAGCTACACAGAAGAGGATAGCTATTTGGACGTATTCAAGGACCACCCTAACCTGATTCTTAATAGGGATTACGAAAAGGTGGGGTTATTAAATGTGTGCGTGCATAGCATTCCATTTTTTGACGAGCGCACGACCTATCCTGAGTATTTGGAAAGGGTTAAGCTTGCCCCTTCTATGAAAAACATACTTATCACTCACGTAGCAGTGAATGGCGTCCGCAACAACGATGGGTCTGAGATTGAGGATACGCTGGATGTAAAGGGATTCGACCAGTTCGACCACGTGTACGTAGGCCATTACCACAACTATCAGGAGGTAGGCAAGATTACTTACATAGGTTCTGCCTTTCAGAAGGACTTCTCAGAAGATGACGATAAAGGCTACGCCGTACTCTATGATGACGGCAGTATTTCGCGACATAAGCTCCTTTTTCCGCGATTTAAAGCGATTAAGGTAGATTTGAATACAATTACACCCGAAGGATTAAAAGAGCTTATTAAATCGCATAAAAGTGAAGGTAAGGATAACGTTCGCTTTAAGGTGTCAGGAACCAAAGAGAGAATAGCGTCTCTCGATAGAGCGGAGATTGCAAAAGCAGGTATCGACGTGAAGTCAGATACAGATGACCCTACTGTGGATTTAGGGTATGCTGAATTGGTGGCTTTTGAAGGCTTCGATAAGAAAAAAATCCAAACCGAGTGGGATGCTTTCAGTGAGAAGCATCAGGTGTCCGAGACGATACATAAAAACATTAAAGAATTACTAAAACAAACATTCCAGGAATAATGGCTACAACAAAAAAGAACGAAACAGGGCTTAGCAATGCATTGAAGGCTCTACAAAAAACCTACGGGGAAAATTCCGTGGCAAGATTATCCGAAATGACCTCCCCTCATGTGGAGTTTTATTCATCAGGGTCCCTCTATCTCGATGCCGTTTTAGGTGGCGGATATGCTAGAGGGAGAATAGTGGAGATATATGGACCCGAATCCTCAGGGAAGACCACTCTATCATTACACGCCATAGCAGAAGTTCAAAAATTTGGAGAGGCTGCTTTTATCGATGCAGAACACGCATTCGACCCCGACTATGCATCCGCGATTGGTGTGGATGTGGATAAGCTGATATTCAGTCAGCCTGACAGTGCCGAACAAGCACTAGAAATTACCGAATCCTTAATCAGGTCAAATGAGGTCGATTTAATCGTAGTAGATTCAGTGGCGGCACTTACACCTCAGAGAGAGATTGATGGTGATATGGGCGATGCAATGGTAGGCGTACAGGCTAAGCTAATGTCACAAGCTATGAGGAAAATGAAAGGAGTAGCCAACCAGAACGGCTGCACAGTCATATTTATCAATCAGATTAGGATGAAGGTTGGTGTTATGTTTGGCTCACCGGAAACCACTCCTGGAGGACAGGCCCTAAAGTTCTACGCCTCTCAGAGAGTGGATGTTAGGAGGACGGGTTCGGTTAAGGCAAGTAGTAGTGACGATACGTTAATCGCAAATGAAATCAAGATAACTATTAAGAAGAATAAGGTGGCTCCACCATTTAGAAAGGCATTTACGAGGATAGGTTTCGGCGAGGGTATTCAAAAGACATGGGAGATACTCAACGCGTGTGTTGAGCTTGATATCATAAAAAAGGCAGGCTCTTATTACAACTACGGAACCACGAAGTTAGGACAAGGAGAGGTTAACGTCACTGGCCTTCTGAGAGACAATCCCGAACTTTGTGATGAATTAACGGAAGAGATTCATCGGTTGCATAATAGTGAGTAGCCTGATAAAAAGAAGATTGTATGTGGTATCCGCAAAAATTGGTGATTAAAAATCTAATGAGCTATCGTGTCAGTGGATACGAGTTCGTCAACGGTAAGGCTGTCATGGTTCATGGCATTAATGATTTTAATGAAGAGCAGGAGAGTAACGGCTCCGGTAAGTCTGCTGTGCTGGAAGGTGTAGCGTTATGTCTTCTAGGCAGCCCTTTAAGAGACGCATCTGCAAAAGACCTTATTAGAGAAGGAGAAGATTCATGCGAAGTGGAGTTCGTTCTCCACAATACCAAACTCGACAGGAGTCTAGTTATATGGCGCAAGTTCTATGGGAATACTTCTTCGGCTGAGCTCAAGATAACTGTCGATGATAAACCCGTCAAAGATATGGTGTCTGTTAGACACGGCAATGAGATAATTCTCGATACGATAGGCATTTCAAGAGAGGACCTCCTAAACTACTACATTCTTTCAAATGAGAAGTATGTACCGCTACTGAAAATGAGCGATACGAAAAAGAAAGAGATGATAGGCAGATTCTCACAAGCCGACCTCATTAATCCAGCTATGGACGCTCTCGACGAATCCATAGACGAATTGGGGAACATTAGGCTAGAGCGTGAGAAAGAGCTCGCGACCTCAGCGACTAAGCTGGAGGTTTATCAAGAAGAGTTATCCAAGATAGGCGTCGCAGATTTAAAGAAGCGTCGTCAAGATGAAATAGATGCGCTGGAGTTGTCTGTATTGGGTTTCGGTGAGGCTGTATTGTCTGCTGACCTTGAAATGCAAACAGCCAAGAAGTCGCAAACAGAGGCCGAATTGGATTTGGCTAATTTCGAGGAAGTGAATTTCGTGGCGAGGTTCGATGAATTGGATAGCGCGGCTACGGCTTATGAGGTCGAACTTAAAGCGCTTCGGGGTGACCGGAATAAGGCACTTACGCTCAAGTCTAAGATTGAAAAGATATTGATGGACACTATCGAATGTCCCAAGTGCTCCCACGAGTTCACACTAACGGGAAGCATCTCTCCTCAGAAGGCTAGGGGTATTGAGCCTAGAGTTGAAGTCGAGCTAGTGCGCATAGATAAGGGTATATCTGAGATAAATTCTTCTATGACTACTAAGGTAGTAAAAGCAAAGGAAGCGCTTAAATCGCAGGAAATCGAGCAAATAAAAGCAATTAGAGGCCTTAACGCTGTCGTAGACTCGACTAAGCTTAATTATATGACTAAAAAGAGGGCTTATGAAGACAGCAAGCGCTCACAAGAACACGCAAAAGATAGATTAGACAATCTCCTTAATAGCCCTCCGGAAGACAGGTCTGAGGAGTTTAAAAAGAAAATCAACGATTTGAATTTCGTGGTCGCTGATATAGGTGCTAAGATTGAGGGTGTCGATATAAGGAAAGCTGAAGCTGAAGAAGAGAGGGCTATGCTGATGAAATTCAAGACACACCTATCCAATAAGGCAATCGGAGCGTTAGAGGCTAGTGCCAATACCTATTTAAGAAAAACTCGCACTGACCTATCTATTCAGCTAGATGGATACAAGGAAACGAGAGGTGGCAAGATACGAGAGAATATCTCCGCTACGATATTTAGAGATGGCGAGCCCAAGGGGGGCTTAGGTAAGTTTTCTGGTGGTGAGAAGGTTAGGGTTGAAATCGCATTGATAATGGCTCCTCAGAAGCTTATCAATATGAATACGCCATCGGGGGGCCTCGACCTTTTATTCCTTGATGAAGTTATAGAGTCTGTAGATAGTGCTGGAATTGGCGGAGTGATGCATTCTTTAAACGATACAGGCCAGACCATTCTAGTAATCACACACGGCACATTCGACCAATCCTACCCACACGTTGTGACGATAACAAAAGGGGTTGACGGAATTTCTGAAATTAGTTCTCTATAGGCCTTATCTTAGGGGATGCCTATTGTCCCTTCGAGACTCCCACGAATACCCGCAGTTTACGTAATAAAAAGCACTACTAATGGGAAAATGTATATAGGTAGCTCTTGTAATTTGCGTAGGCGTATACGAGACCATCTGCGTAATCTCGAGAGGGGTACCCACAAGAATAAGCATCTTCAGTCCGCATTTAATAAGTATGGTGGTGGCACTTTCGAAGTAGAGACACTCGACTTCCCAATCAGGGACCGCCTATATGACGTAGAGCAGTTTTATCTTGATAAATTTGACCCGAATGATAGGAGTATAGGCTTCAACCGCTCACACGACGCTAGATACCTAAATATGGATATGGTATCTCTCAATAGGGGTCTACCAGCATGGAATAGGAGAGGGGTAGTTCAGATGGATATGAACGGTGTGGTATTGGCCGAGTTCAACTCTATGCGCGAGGCCGCTTTTTTTATAGGGAAGTCTCATGGCAATATAAGTCTAGCGTGTTCTGGGGTTAGAAAAAGTGCCTATGGTTACCTATGGAAGTATAAAGAATAGTGTATTTTTATGGAGTGGAAGACCGTGAAAAAGTATATGTGCATTGTAAAGACTACTCAGCCTTCATAAAATATCAGAAGGATAATCCTGACAGGTCGTGCGAGCAGATAGTAGATGAATACTTTCTAAGGGGCAGGTGGCCTTGTTTAATCGTCGTTACAGACGATGCCTCAGCCAATCTCCTACACCAACCAATTTTAGAATCAATTAACACTCATAGAGGGCTGTGGGGAATGGAGCTTCAGTTAATAGAGGATTCCGACGATACGGACCAAGGAGAGGATAAAGAAGAAAACGATTTTTATGGAATGTAAATTTCTAGCCATAGATTCAAGTATGGCCAATACTGGTATCGCTGCCGGTTTTATTAGAGACGGGGAGGTCTTTGTTGAATACATAAAGCTAGTGCAGACCGAGAAAACGAAAAATAAGCAAGTCAGGTCATCCTCTGATACAATAGCTAGGTGTCGTAAAACCCACGAATTTGTACTCGAGGAGATTAGTACTTGGGGACCTGATGTTATTTTTGCGGAGACTCCATCGGGCTCTCAGTCATCGGCAGCTATGAAAAGCTATGGGATAACGTGTATGTTATTAGCGTCAATCACACCTCCTCCGATTGAAGTCACGCCAATTGAAGTTAAACTCGCGTCTATAGGCTCTAAGAGCGCTTCTAAGGCGAGTATTATCAAATGGGCGTCGGATAAGTACACTCACCTCGATTGGCATGTTTATAGAGGAAAGCTACAAGGCAAGAATGAACACACAGCTGATGCTATAGGTGTGGCGTATGCTGCTATTAAGACGAACCAATTTAAACAACTGCAAAAATTCTTAGTATGAGATTAAATTTTTTTAACCCTTCAACAGGAGACAAGCTCCACATAACATCCTACACCTCTCGCGGAGATGGCAAGTATTATGATAAGTGGGGTAAGGAGCTACTAGGTGATGACGGGACACCACTACGATTAATCCCAAAAGATGGACCCATCACAGCCCCGACAATCCTCGGGTCTACCGCTGAGAGGAATGAGAAACAAAGGGATTACTTTAAGCAAAGGGCAAAGGCACACGCCCAGTCAGATGAAGGAAAGCATCTGCGAGAAAAAGCCACAGACAAGCAAATGGATAACATGGGCTATGAAAAAAAATAGATATGGAAAAGACTGATATTAGAGCGAAGCAGATGCTCGGGTTTATAGAGATTCTCAATGACCTGGGACTGAACATCTGTTATATCGACAGCACCTTTTATGTTTTCTCGGAGTTTGAACCAGCAGACCCCACTATAGGAGTACACTACATTACCCTATTCGGAATCAATGTTTCGGCAGAGGTGGAGAACGCGCTATCGAAAGAGGGCTACACATTACAAATGAAGCAAGAGCTGTTTCAGAAAATATCCGTGATGAAATATAGGAGGAGAGAATTTCACCCCAACATCACGTGGAAAAAATACTTAGCAGATGGATGATTTAGTTCTTACGAAAAAGTTAGACTTTGGCCGCAACGAAATTAAGATAGCCGTTAGGCAGAAAATTATAATCAATAGACCAGAAATTTTGGTTCAAGTCACTAACAAGCTTATTAAGGAAGCTTATATTTACGTCCAAGGATACGTTGATGCATTGAGAGAAAATATCACAGAGCCATACAACATAAAAGAAATACGCACATTTGTTTTTGACAGAGCGTTTGAATATGTAATAGGACAAATCGATAATAGCTAAGGCACCTATATCCTTCCTTGTGTGAGAAACCGCACCAAAAAATCAAAATCAACTTCTGGCTCGCAATTTGTCTGCGGAGTATAAGCAACGACAGGGTTACCTATTGGACACCGAGGCTGATGACTCGTACTTATGTTTGACTCCAAGAGGAGTGTGTTTAAGGATGCAATAGGGGGATGCTTTTTGCTACGGCAAAAGGTCTGTAGTTTCCTACAGGTTAAGACGACACTCAGCACACTAATGAGGTCTATTTATCTTTCCTTAATTCAGCTATATTTCTGTTTTAAGGGAAGTTATCTTCCACTAGCTCCTAATGAAGTATATGAGAGGGTAAGACCTAGAGAATGAGAGAGGTATAGGGAATAGGCGTATATACTTACTATATTTACAACATGGAATATAAGTTTAAACAGAGGGAGATATGTTCCTCACAAAATCGTAAATTATGAGACAGGAATTTTATCTATATAAAATTTGCATGGACACGGACATGGATTGTGCAATCGACATTCCCCTAGAAGACTTTGTAAAAGGAGGACAGAAGATATGAGAGCGGATGGACCAATGAGTATTATGAAACATCAAGGAGACGGGCGACCTATGTATAAGCACCTCTATGTAGAGAAGGTAGGGTGGCGAGAAGTACACGTATCCATCATATCCCCATTTCACAACCCCAAATGCGACACTAACACGGAAACAGCTTTCGAGATTATACAAGACATATGGGAGGCTGTAGACGATAAGATGCATATTCAAGAGCCCGAGAGTAAGCCTATCTGCTTAAATTAATCCCGGTTACTATTCTATACTGTATAGATATACAATGTATATTTACACATTGTTAATCATTAAATCGTAAAAGAACATGACAGTTATTGAAGAAAAGTTAATCGACAAAGTTCGAAAGTTAATCGCGAAAGCCGAGAATACCGACTCCCAAGCAGAATCGGATGCATTTATGGGTAAGGCTAATGCGTTGTTGTTAAAGCATAACCTACAAATGACTCAGGTCGAATCTGTGGAAGATGCGACTGCGATACAGCAGGATAAGTCTTGTGTAGAAACCGGTGGCATTAAAAGCGAAGGGAAGTGGGAGGATAATCTGGCAGGCGTACTAGCTCGTCACAATATGTGTAGAATTATAATCCACGGAATGACCTACTCGCACAAGGGCACCGTTTCTATTATCGGTAAGCCTGAGAATATCGAAACAGTGAAGTATCTATTTGAAGTCTCGAGGAATACTATTAGAAGGCTCTCTAAGAAGGCTTATAAGAGTTATCGTGCTAGTGTGCTAAGAGAGTGGAGTGGCGAGGGCTACACAGAGAGGGATTTGATTCAAATGGGTCAGCTAGCTAACAGGATGCCTTGGTGTCGCAACTACCTCAAGGGAGCTACGGCAGGACTAAACGCCAAGCTTAAAGAAATGAAGGCGGCCATGCTCAAAGAGCAAGGGCCATCGGTAGAGAATCAGTTCGCGCTAATGGTTGTTGATAATGACAGGGCGTTGGAAATATTCATAGCCGATGCTTATTCAAACTTAGGTAAGGCACGTGCAACAGTTGTCAATGATGCCTCTGCCTATAATCAAGGTAAGCGAGACGGAAAGAATATCAACCTTAATAAGGGTGTTAGTGGTGCGAGCAATGCAGTGCCAAAGCAATTAAACAAGTAATATAACCAGGAGCCCTTAGGGGCTCCACAATTCAAAATAAATGAAACAAGTGATAGACAGAGCAAACATGGCAGTAGGAATTGCCGTAGCTCAAGGAAAGACTTTCAGCGAGTCGTTAATAATAGCTGATGAAATTATCTCCGCGAGAGAAGTGTTTCTCGAAGCCCACACTCCTAAATTAGGTGCAACCGTGGTGTGCAGAGATAACAAGGTGATAGATGACGGGCATACGGCTTGTGAGGAACTAACCGAGGGTAAGGAGTATGTGGTTACGGGTGAGAATCCTAACGGTATGATTTTCGTCCAAGACAGTGTGACCGGTTTCAGAATCGAACAGCCACTCTACAAATTAAGATTTGAAGCGGTACAAAGTTAATGCCAGTGCGTCAGCACGAATGTTAGGGGGAGAGTCACGGCGCTCCCCTTTTTTAGGTTATTAACAATGCGTATATAGGATATACAATGTATATTTATACAAATCAAAATTAAAATTATGAAAATCAAGACAGTAGATTTCGGAGACAAGGTAATAGGCGCTGAGAGCGAACAAGCCTTCTCCATCGATGCAGACAATCACGTTATCTTTGATATACTGCGCTCAAAAATGTATTCGGACCCTATAGCATCTATTTGCAGAGAGGTCATATGTAACTCAAGAGATGCGAATCGTGAGGTGGGTTCTGGAGACGTACCTGTTTCCGTATCGATAAACGAGGCGGGGTTTTTAGATATATCGGGTTCTAGCGTATCCTTCTCTGATTCCGGTCCGGGTATATCGCCTGAGAGAATGTCTGATATATTCCTAAAATACGGAGCCTCCACTAAAAGAGGCACCAACGGTCAAACAGGAGGATTCGGCCTAGGGGCGAAAACACCATTCGCCTACTCCGACACATTCACAGTAGTAACCGTATGTATGGTTGATGGGAAGAAGATAAAATATATCTACACAGCTATGCTTGACAGCACAGGGAAAGGCAAGATGGTTCTAATGAACTCAGAGGAGACCTCCGACCCTAAAGGAACAGAGATTATCGTACCCATTAGGAGTGCGGAAGACCAGAGAGCCTTCGAGCAAGGAGTAATCGCGGCTACGCAATTTTGGCTAATAAAACCACTACTGACAAATTTCAGCAAAGAGCCACTTGACTATACTGTGGTGAGAGAAGCAAATATAGATGACAACGAGTACCGGGTGATTGAATTAGCGGACTACAGTGAAGTGCCCAAGTGGGTAGCGCTGATAGATGGGATACCTTATCCGATTAGGCATCGAGATATTGATACGTCCAACAGTACGAGCGATTTGCTAAACGTAGATATCAGTATACAGATATCGTTTGAAAACGGAGACTTAACCGTATCGGCCAATAGAGAAAATTTGCAATACGATGATGACACCATCGACACCCTTTCCCGAGCGGTAGTTGGTGTTAGAAAAGATTTGGCCAAGTATGCTACCGAGTCCATTACCAGTGCACCGACCTACTTCAAGGCTTGTATCAATAGGGCATCAATAAGCAGCAATAACATCAGCAGTCTCTGGAGCGATATGTCTGAGGAGGCCAAGCTAGTTCATATAGGAATGAAATACCAACCTAACAACGAGCTCGAGTGGAAGGGTGAAAAAGTCCGTCTCTTAATATCGGTTCCAGGAGTCTATATCGAACTAGCCTCGCGCCATAACGGCAAAACGGTTTACAAGAAAACACACCAGATTACTTCTAAGTGGGAAAACATGCCCATCATTCTAAAGGATATTAAGGTTAAGGATAACAAAAGAAACGCCACGCTATTTCAGGAGAACACGGAGTTCCTTATAGTCACAACTAGTCCTGTGTTAGATACAGAGGATGCAAAGGAACAAACAGCTTTCTTAGAGGACTGGGGATTAGGTCTGATAAAGTATAGCTCAATAGTAAGAGACGAGAGTGGGGCTTATACGTCTCAGCAAACCTACTACAAGCAAAAAAGAGACGTAGAGGTAATGTGCTGGTCCACCGCAAAGGAGCATACCACTATAACCTACAATAAAGACGACAAGTCTTTCGAGCGAGATATAATCATCGCAAGAACGGGCTCTATGAATTGGGACAAGTATGGAACACCCTACACTACCACCCGCAGAGCATCAGCGGCAGCTAGGCTCTTAGGCCGAGAGGTAGTGATAATGAACGACAGGTCCATAGAGTTGTATGCTAGTAAAACTGAGCACGACTTTTTAAACCAGGTCATAGAGGAGCTGACCTCTAGTGACAAGTTCAAGGCTCAGATAGAAGATGCAGCGCTACAACAGGTCAGCTCAGTGCTATACGAGCTCGTAGACCAAGCTTTACTTAAACACTTTAATGTAACGTCGCCTATGGTGAGAAGAGTCGTTAAACTCGCGGAAAATGCGAATCCGAGCACTTCTCATAGGTCTATAATAAACGACCTAGGCTTAGATATCGATAAAATCAAAACAGGGTTTAATTTTGATAAGGCAAAAGACAGCATTCGCGACCTCTACAGTGAATGGAGGAAAGAGTATTGGATTATCGATTCTGCGTTCGAAGATATCTCTTACGGAGTCAAGAGAAAGCACGCACATAAATTATTGCAACTCAAAGACCTCAAGACAGTTTATAACCTACTAAAAAAACAGAAGAGCGGTTCGAATAAAAAGAAAGCGTAGTATAGAAAGTATATTTATATAAAATCAGAACAATGAATAAGTCGAAATTAAAAGCAATTAGGTCCGTTAGCACGATAGTGCTAACCCTAGACGGGGATACAATTAATATCCAAAAAGGGCAGCACCCGAAGGAGTTCGAGGCAATCGATGCCTTACTACAAAAGGAAGACCTGTACCAGATAGAGGTTCAGTTTGCCAATATTAAGAAAAGAATCGAGAGATACACGAGCGGAATAATGTCTGTGAGTAACGGGGCACTTACACTCAAGGGCGACTCCGAGAAATTACCCAATGCAATAGCGAAGAAGTTTTCTGAGCTAGAGCAAGAGGGTGAGGATTTCCTACCACTGCTCCGATTTTGGAGAAAGCTAAAGCAGAACCCATCGGAAAATTCGAAAGCACAGCTGTATTCGTTTATGATAGCTAACAAAATGTCTATCACTGAGCTAGGAGATATCGTGGTGGAGAAGGGAGTAGCACGTAAGCACGGCGGAGCACCTGATGAATTAGTCGACCACCACACAGGAGACGTAAACCATTCAGTTGGTATGGTTGTGCAGATGCCAAGAGAGCAGGTAAACGATGACCCCAACCAGACGTGCTCTAGCGGGTTACATTGCGCGCCACCCGAATATGTTCGCGGATGGTATAGTGACGGTGTTATCGTAGAATGCATCTTAGACCCAAAAGACGTAGTGAGCGTACCTCACGACTATAATCAGCAGAAGATTAGGGTGTGCAAATACAGGGTCGTAGGCTACGCCAAAGCCACACCGAGAACAGACCAGATAGTGTCGTTAGGAGATTTCATCTCAGAGGCACCCGAATCCATAGCAGAGTCTCGCTCAACAAAAGCGCCCACAGGAAAGTCAACAGCAGGGACATTTTCATACCCATTGCCTTTTAAGATAACGGGTAAAACTATCGAAACGTCCGATGCGGTTAATGAAATTAAGGGTAAGACAGCTAATGAGATAATCGATTACGTTGTAGAAAAAACAGGGGTGCTTATAAAGATAGCAGTTAAAAATAAGGCTGGTGTCATTAAGAAGGCTGTTGAGATACTCGATAATTTTAACAAAGCACAAGCAGAAGATATGGTTAAAGAAGTTCAGTCCTTAGAACAGATAGCTTTGGAGATTGATTTCAAGAGCCTAACGGCCAAGGAAATCATAGCATTCATCCAACGCAACTATGAAATAGACCTAAGCAACATTAGCCTCAAAAACAAGGCCAAGATTGTCAAGGAGGCTGAAAAGATAGTTCGAGACAATGTGGCAGCTGAGGTTATCTTAGAGGATATAAAAGACGAGGTAGGCGTAGTTCCCGAGGAGCCTACAAACGCCCAGGTCCAAACAGAATCAGTTGAATCGGCTGATTCGGATTTCAGAAGCGTTAGTCTTCGTGGGAAAACCAAGAGGGAGTTGATTAAAATTGCCTCAGTAAAATTTAACGAGAAGGTTGGCAATATGCTAACCCCATATAAAACAGTTCGCAAAGCAACAATCAAACTATTCGTAGATGCGGGTTACTTTGTAGAAATTTAAAGAAGGAGGGAATCATGAAATAATCATCGAAAACTTAGCAAACAGGTTATAAGCTCTTTCGGGGGCTTATGTTTGTTTTAAGCGTGTTTTCCTGCGATTTAAGCGCATATCTACTTAAAGGCATACATTACTATAGAAACAAGCCCATACTCGATTTAAGCGCAATCACAACAACACGGTTACAACCGGACAATAGACACCTCGGATTTCCCTATTTTTATGCATCAGCGAAGTGCTTCGCATACACATTAAAAAATCAAGACATATGACAAAATTTCATCTCAAGGACTCCTTTTTAGAGCCCTTTAAAACAAGAAAACCCAACTTCGGATTCAATGGCCTAGGAGAGCTAACCTATATGAGGACTTATTCCAGATTAAAACAGGATGGCACTAATGAGCAGTGGTGGGAGACTATAAGGCGGGTTGTTGAGGGGACATATTCTCTTCAAAAATCGCATATACAGAAGTTCAGATTAGGTTGGAGTGAGTATAGGGCTGAGAAGTCGGCCGAGGAAATGTATGAGCGAATGTTTGAGATGAAATTCCTACCACCAGGTAGAGGCTTATGGGCCATGGGTTCGGAAATTACAGACAGGGGATTATTCGCAGCACTAAACAACTGCGCATTCGTATCCACACAGGATATAGGGAAGTCAACCGAAGAATCCACTAAGCCATTTGAATTTCTAATGGATATGAGTATGTTGGGTGTAGGTGTAGGCTTCGATGTTAAAGGAGCCGATAAGATTATAATTAAACAACCGAGAGAGACGGGAGTCCCGTTTCAAATACCTGACACAAGAGAGGGATGGGTGGAAAGTGTGGCTCTCATGCTGAGAGCATATTTTCATGGACACGAGAGACCTGTCATGGATTACAGTATTATCAGGAAAGAGGGTACACTTATTAAAACCTTCGGCGGAAAGGCTTCAGGACCAGCACCCTTAATAAAGCTCCACGAACAACTAGACAGCATATTCCAAGATAGGGTAGGAGATAGGATTACAGTAACGGATATCACAGACATTCAAAACATGATTGGGTGTTGTGTGGTAGCGGGTAACGTAAGGAGAACGGCTGAGATTGTTTTTGGTAGCCCTAATGACGAGGAATATCTTTCCTTGAAAGATTACAGATGGGATGGAAATAAAATGGTCGGCAAAAGCGCACACAGGGCAGAATATGGGTGGACTTCGAACAATAGTGTATATTGCGACATAGGTATGGATTACACCAGAGTAGGTGACCAGACGGCTATAAACGGAGAACCTGGATATGCTTACCTCGACAACGCACAAGCCTATGGGAGAATGATAGACCCTCGAAATTGGGCTGATAAAAAGGCCTTAGGAATGAATCCGTGTGTAGAGCAAACCTTAGAGTCATTTGAGCTGTGTTGTTTAGTTGAGACATTTCCTACAAGAGCCACCTCTTTAGAAGACTATAAACGTACGTTAAAATTCGCATACCTCTACGCTAAGACAGTAACACTGGGAGAAACGCATTGGAGTGAGACAAATAGAGTTATGCTTAGAAATCGAAGAATAGGGACATCCCAATCAGGTATAGCTCAATTCGTAGAGTCGGAGGGAATTGAAACATATAGACAGTGGTGCGATGAAGGATATAAAGAGATTCAGCACTACGATGAAATTTATAGCGATTGGTTATGCATACCTCGCTCTAAAAAAACAACATCAGTTAAGCCAAGTGGGACTGTATCATTGCTACCGGGAGTAACACCGGGTATGCATTACCCAGAGGATTCCTTTTATATAAGGAGAATGAGAATCTCAGACCAATCGCCATTAGTACAGAGATGCATCGATGCTGGTTTCGGTGTGGAGGATGATGTGGTTTCAGCAAATACCAAGGTCATATCTATTCCCGTGAAAATCGAGGGAGTGCGGACAGTAAGTCAAGTATCTATGTGGGAGCAAGTGTCATTAGCAGCATTCATACAAAAGTGGTGGGCTGATAATCAGGTTAGTTGCACCGTGACATTCAAGCCCGAAGAAGGACCCCAGATAAAACACGCGCTTAACTATTTTCAATATGACCTAAAAGGGATATCGTTTCTCCCGAAAGCAGAAGTAGGTGCTTACCCTCAAATGCCTTATGAAGGGGTTACCCGAGAGAAGTATGATGAATTATTTGCCAAGGTCAAAGCGGTCGATTTCACAGGAATTGGGGAAGAGAGCATACCTGAGCGTTATTGCGATGGTGATAAATGTGAAATATAGTAGGTTCAAAACTATGGGAGTCCGTATATGAGTTGTATATTTATAGTCTCATAATTTACATTTGTTTTGATTACAATGGAAATTGGAGGGGTGTCATGACTCCTCCTTTTTTTTTGGATTACTGTTTTGCGTTAGTTAGTAAAGACAATGAATAACTTGTGGTGAAGTCTATTTATTAATTGAAAGCTAACGCATTTTTTTTGGATTTTGGTTGATATATCAGATATACTTTGTATATTTATCTCAAATCAAAAGTTAGAAATTATGAAAGTTGAGGAAATTTTAGAATGTAAGCAGATTAAATTAGACGTATTTAGAAACCATCCATTCTATGGCACTGAAGAGCAGATTGGGAGATTTGTCAAAGCATTTGAATCTGAGGATGGATATGAGTTAATGAATTGGACTTGTGGAATTGATGAAGTGGAAGGGGTGTTCGAAAAGATATTGAAAGAGGATTATGAATTGGCTGTGGCAAAGTGCGCGAAGGATGGGCATGATTGGGAACATAGTTTTGATATAGGTCCAGAGAGTGGGAGTGAGAGTGTGTCATGCAAGAATTGTGGGCATGGATTTTCTCACACGTATTATTAGAGCTAGGCAATGGCAATTGCAGAAGGGTCTCGAGAGAGACTCTTTTTTTTTGTGCTTTTTTTTGGATTTTGGTTGATATATTAAATATACATTGTATATTTATATCATATTAATCTTTAAAATTTAGAAATTATGAGAAATGTTGTTGTAAGATTGGAGTTAGAAACACGGGGTAGCGAAGGTAGAAAAACGAGGGATATCGAGTTGCGTACATATGCGTCTGAGGATATTATTAAGCTTTCGTTCGGTGGGAAGTATGAAACTGAAGAGGGGAGTGGCGATTGGCGAGAGATGCAGTACTGCACAGTAATGTATAAGTTGGTGGATATATTGGATGGGCATAAGGTGAGGTTCACGAAGCCTCAGCAAAAGGTTGTGGATAGGTTGTTAGAGGGATATAAGCTATGCAATGTCACTCCTAATGCGATGGCTGGTACTTATGAGTGGATGCGTCCGAGTGATGGTGAGTGTGAATATGCGGGTAGTGTGTATAAGGCGTTTTGGAATGTAGCGTGGGCGGTGTTCAAGCAGACAGGGCTGAGGGCTCATATGACTGCTCATATTGCAACATTGGGCTAGGAGCACTGCACAGAAGATTGAAGAGGAGTTAGCGCTCCTCTTTTTTTTTGGTTAAGATTTTCATCTGAGCATATATACTTTATATATTTACGTCAAATCAAAAATTAGAAATTATGACAGAATTGAAAAACACCCTAAACTGCAGAGATTGGAATGAGTCCTCTCGCGAAGAAAAATTGGCCGTAATAAAGATGCGGAGTGCTGACCTAGAGTTCGTCCGTATTATGCCAAGGGACCAGGAGGCATTAGCCGACACCGAGTATTTTTACGACCTCCCCAAACAAGTCGTGCGAATGATACAAGACCCAGTGCCAACTAAAGGAATGGGAGCCTCTGCGGGTGCTGGTTCAGATAGCTACCCATACACAGTTGTAAAGGTGTCGAAGAACGGGAGAAAGATATGGGTGACTGAAGATACCGCCACTCCAACCAAGGACTACGATTACTATAATAACCAAGAGCATACGTTTGAAACAAATTGGCCTGAGCACAATGCAGAAGAAGAGTGCGCGTGCTATACCTTGAGAAAGAGCGGTCGTTGGATTGCAAAAGGGGCTGGTCTGAATGATACGTGGCTTTCCATATCATTAGGGGGAAGACGTAAATATCGCGACCCATCCTTTTAAAAATAGGTGGTTCCTTTTAAAGGATTTTCCTATATACTTTGTATATTTATACAATTGTTTAATACACAGGAGCTTCGGCTCCTGTTTTAATACCGTAAATTATGAGAAAGAATGAGTTAAGAATTTTCTACAGACCAGAGCAGGTTTGTGAGCAAGACATACAGTCGAGTAGCTTCTCGAAGTCACCCTTGAAGCCTAAGCTGTTGTTAGAGCATATAATGATGAATAAGGATTTTAGCGAGGTAGTGGTGGTCGACGAGAGCTTCGCTCCGTTTAATCAGAAGGATTTTAGATTGGCCCATCACAAGAGCTATGTCAAGAATTTCTTCAATGGTAAGGGCAATTGCCGAAGCAACTCTTTACCTTGGTCCGAGGAGCTGGTCGAGTCAGTAAGGTATACGAATGCCAGTCTGTATAATGCGATTGAATATTCAATAGATAACCCAGACACATTCACGCTAAGTCCAACCTCAGGATTCCACCACGCTCAGCCAAGTGGTGGCGGTGGCTTCTGCACGTTCTCAGGTCAGGTAATTGCTTCTACGAAGCTCTGGAATGATAGAGGGCTAAGAGGCGCATACTTCGATTTAGATGGACATTTCGGTAATTCGATAGAGGATAGCCGAAGCTTCGTAAAGAGCCTAAATGACAGCATACCATCCAATTTGAATCCGGAGGGGGGGGGGGGGGGGGGGGGGGGGGGGGGGGGGGGAGGGGGGGGGGGGGGG
>JAAHTH010000239.1_pt2 | contig 29450 bp, 30 predicted proteins | sample 6116091 | NCBI WGS metagenome assembly JAAHTH01 (sample SAMN13939990, study PRJNA603662) | sponge metagenome | isolation source: marine sponge | host: Mycale hentscheli | place: New Zealand | collected 2006
ACTCGTGCTTCAAAGAAGTTTGCTTTAACTTCAGAATTTTCACCAGCTTGTGAATTTAGATGTTTATATGGATTTACCTTAAACTCAGGTTCCTCATATAGGTCTCTAAATCCCAGTGCGTTCAATCTCATGTTAGCAAGATACTTAGTGTATTGTTCTGAAGACTTGGGTGTTATACCCAGTATTCTATCACCTAAAATATGATTACACCATTCTATTTCCATATTAACTGCTTCACCGAACATCTCATAAACCATAGAACTATTAATTAATCCCGGGTTCTCATCTTGTAGTGCTTTAATTATATGTGTAAATAATGCAACGTGAGTTTGTTCATCTCTTTGGATATATCTAATCTGATCTGCAGTATTTGACATTAAATTTCTAGCAGATAATGAATAGAAGAAGTTAAATCCATTATAGAAATATAAACCTTCTAAGATATAGTTAGCTATAACAACTTTAACAAATGTTTGTTCTGTAGGATCATCTACAAAGTCTTGATAAATAGAAGCAATAAATTTATTTCTTCCTAGTAATACTTTATCAGACATATTATAACCATAGATCTTATCTTTATACGCTGGAGGTATTACAGATTCAACAATATGAGCATAAGACTTAGTATGGATAGCTTCTTGGAAGGTTTGGATAGCTAATAGAATACTTACTTCTGGTGCCGTAACATAATCACTTATATTCGGTAGATTAATAGTTTGAAGTGAATCTAAGAAAATAAGAAAAGCTAAGGTCTCATCATAAGCCTGTTTCTCTTCTTTAGTTAGATTCTTATAATCTTTCTCGTCATTATTCATTGCTACAGTTTCTGGAATCCAAAAGTTACCTTGCATAACTTTATATAAACCATTAGCCCACTTATACTTTGTGTTGTTCAGATTAAGAAGATTGGTAGTATCACCACCAATCAACTTACGTTTAGAAACATCATCTGAACCATTTTCATTAAATAATAATTTCTTTTCCATTTTATCCTTTACGATGCGCAGCTTTCGCAAGCTTCTTCTGAGTTTTCTTTTTTAGCAATTGAACGAACGTAATAAACGGTTTTACATTTTCGTTCCCAAGCTGATTTGTATAGGTCACGTAACTCTTTAGCAGTCCATGGTTCTTCTCTATTAAGATTAATCAATAGTTCCATAGATATACCTTGGTCAGTCCATGATTGAATTCCTGATACAAGTTTAATCGTATCTTGTGGATGAACATTCTTAGACTCTTTATATGTCCATAATGTATCTTCACCAAAATGTGGAGGAACAATAGGAACAGTACCTGAAGATGATTTATCCATAAAGAATTTCTTATAGATTGCTAATACTGATGCAGTTGCACCCATCATAAGTGCTGTTGAAGTATTAGGAGCAATAGCAAGTAATCCACCATTTCGCATAGCTTTAGGAATTACTTTTAATAACTCAATCCACATCTTATTAGAGATAAAGTTTTCTACTTTACGATCTTTAAAGTACTCAATATCTTTACCAAATGCAATACCTTTAGACCATTCAGAACCCTCAAACATTGGATAAGAACCACGTTCTAAACCAAGTTCATGAGATGCTTTAACAGCATGATACCCAATAAACTCAAATAGTTTCTCTGCTTCTTCTGGACCTTTTTTGTCATATACAATTTTATTTTTAGCAAAGTAATCTGCTAATCCCATTGCACCAACACCAATAATACGATAGATTGAATTATGTCGTGCAGCTTCTGGAATAGGAGGTGCTGTTAATTCAATAGTATTATCTAACATACGTACAGATACTTTTGTATTTTCTGCTAGATCTTCTTTTTCTTCAATTATTGCTAAGTTTTGTGATACTAGATTACATACATGATATTCACCAGATTCTGCAGTATGAGTAATCTTAGTTAGATCTTTACTTATTTTCTTCTCACCAACTTTAGAAGGTTTGAAGTTAGAGAATGATTCAACACATAAATTTGCATTACCAATCATACCTGCATGCTTATTAGGATTAACTTCATTAGTATGATCCTTAAAGAACACGTATGGTAAACCAGTTTCCATTACAGTTTTAAGCATTGTCTTAAGTAACTCATTAGCTTTAACTTGTTGCTTAAGTTCTAATTCTTCAGATTGTTCACATTCTAAGTATGCTACTCTAAATGCATCACCATGTAGTTCTGATAAGTCATGACCAAGTTTCTCTTTAACTTCCCAAGGATCAAACAATGTCCAATTCTTGTTCTTTTTAATTGCTCTTTCCATGAATACATCATTAACAACTAATTGAGGGAAAACATCAAATGCTTTCTGTCTAGGATCTCCAGCTTCAGTCTGTACTTCTAAAAAGTTAAGTACATCATAATGCCATACATCTAGTGCAGTTGTAATAGCACCAGCTCTTGAACCTAATTGATTTACTGCAATAGCAATATCATTAATTTTCTTAACCCAAGGAATAACACCACCTGATGCACCTTTATGTCCTTTAATCCAAGAACCATTAGCACGAAGTCTAGATACATTAATACCTACACCACCACCATTTTTAGAAATTTGAGCTAAAGAATCTTCATTCCAATCAATATTAGTTAATGAATCATCCATTGCACCAATAAAGCATGAAGATAGATTACCATTAGGCTTTCTAAGGTTCAATAGGATAGGTGTAGCAAGACTTATTTTTCTACTAGCTAATCTATGGTAAAAGGTCTTTGCAACCTCTAACCTATCTTCTTTCTTCTCTGGTGTAGCCAATAGAAGAGAGATAGTAGCGTACATCTCTTGAGGTAGTTCGAATATCTGACCATTTTGTTTAATAAGATAACGACGTGCCATTAAATTCATTGCAGCATAATCATAACCATAGTCATAATCAATGTTTATTTCTTTTTCAAATTCACATAACTCAGCTTTATTATATTCTTGTAGAATAGTCTTATCATATAGACCATTAGATACAGCTTTTTTAACAAACTTATAATAATTGTTATAACCAAACTCATCAAATGCATGTTGTCTAGTTACTGAAGCTTCTTTAAATACATCTTGCAATAGTAACCTAGATGCAGCAAAGCGCCAGTCTAACTTTTCAAAGTTATAACCACCTTCTTCAGTTATATTAGATAATGATACTGCAGAGTTAATAAGTGAGTTTTGAATCTCAGTAGTAGTTATACCATTTCTTAATTGTAAATTTGCATAAGTCTCTAACTCAAGTGGATTAACATTTAATCCTTCTGTAGCTAATTCAATACGTTCCCTTATCTTCTCAGGATCATAAGCTACTTTAGCACCACTTCTTTTTAGTATTTTATATTTTTTCATAGATACCTTTTTTATTCTCCAAAAATTTCTACTTCAGTTAGGACTTTCCAACCCCAACCTCTTTGTTCACAGAATTCTTCAGCAGCTTTCCATTTAAATTGATTCAACATATAAACTTTTAACTTATTTCTATAATTCTTCATTGCTTTAGCCGTCTTATTTTTAGGAGGTTTTGGCTTTATAGATTGATCTAAAGGTTTAATCTCTATAACAAACTCTTTTATACTTCCATCACGTGCTCTAACTTTAGCATAAATATCTGGATAATATCTATGTTCTTTATTATCCAGACCTGAGAAATATGGTATAACTAATGTTTCACTTCCCCATTTTAATATGTTTTTGTTATTGTCAAAATATTTAAAACACCTGAGCTCCCAACTTGATCTGTAAAATGGTGGTTTATTACCAATATACTTTTCTGGGTTCTCAGGTTTATATTTTCCTTGATGAAATTTTGTCATAGAAGTAGCTCTTTGTATGATTTCAATGGTTTAAACGCCTGATTAAAATCTTGAATATACCCTAGAACCTTAGTAAGTTTATGCTCTGTTAAATCGTTATAAACTTTTCTACCGTTATAAGGTTTAAAGTCATATTCATCATAGAGTTTATGTATAGTATTCTGTATTTCTAGTGGTATAAGTTCAAGATCAATCAACTGCTTGTTTAATATATATTTCTTTTCTATTTCGCCCGGTTCTGTATCATCTGTACCGTCCCAAGCTTTATCACCATCTAGTTCAAATAACTCATCTAACTTCTTATAATACTTCTCTGCAGTTTTAGGTCCCATCTTTTTTCTAACTTGTGGAATATTATCTGATGTATCACCAATAAGTAATTTAGTATGTAAATCTAAATAAGGATTTAATACTTTAATAAATTTTTTAGTCATAGGATGATATTGCCTATAACCTTTATACTTATATAACTGATAGAAGTCTTTATCTGTAGAAATATTAATAATATTATTACCTTCTAGTTTCTTTACAAGAACTCCAATAAAATCATCAGCTTCAACACCCTCAGAACTTAATACATAGACATTTGGTAATATAGTTCGTAAAGAGTTAATAAACTCTGTTAGAATAGGAAAGAACTTATCAAAGTCAATTCCTGAACCATCTCTATTAGCCTTACGTTTACCTTTATAATCTGGATAAATTTGTTTTCGCCATGATGAACCTTGATCTACTGCTATAATAAATTGTTCTGGTTTAAACTGTTTAACCATCTTTAATAACCCATAAGTCATCATATACTTCCAATCAGTAAATGCTTCATCTAGCGGGTTATTCTTATGAGCTATAGAAACATATCTAAATACCATATTATAAAAATCTAGCATTAGAATATCTCTACCCTCTGGTTTATCACTTGGTTTAATATCTAATATATCATTTAATGACATTTAACTTCCTTATAATTCTACTAATCCAGATAAATATATAAAGTCTCTTACTAATATATTCTCTGGTCTAGCTTTTGAAACTCTATTAAATATAGAGATAATATCTTCACTTAAATTTCGTAGTTCTTGTATCCCTCGGCGCAGTTTAAGCTCTTGTTGTAGTAACCTAGCAATGTAATAGGCATCAACAATATCTGAGGTTGGTGATATACCAGAAGCCTTGTTAGGGACTGGTAATACTTTAATATCAGGTTTAGTTTCTGTATCTTTTACAAATGATTGATACATTGAAATTTTATCAGAATTACCTTTGCCTGTTGCATATTTCTTAATCGAGTTAGGGTCATATAGTCTTAACTTATGATGTTCATTTAGTAATGTCATCTTAACATAACCAATAAATTCACCTATATCAAAGTTATCTCCTTTAGCACCAAATGCATAATCCTCAATAGCAATATAATCAGCATCTTTACAGAACTTCTTAATTATACCACCTGCTTCAAGGTTCATATCATAACGATTTTTATAATCTTTTTTTCTAAATAGATTAATTTCATCTGACTCATGTTTCTTTACTGAACAGAAACCTTCATGTTTTGTTTCTATAATATCTAAGTTATCATCAAGAGTTAGACTAACTAACCCTGATGAATTCATACTTAGATCTAAACCACAAATTTTCATATATCTTCCCTTAGTATCTCAAAATTAATAATATCGGAGAATTCATCAATAATTCCTGGTGTCCACATTAGTCTATAGTTTCCATCTTTAACTTCCTCAAGATACATACGACCTTCATCTCCTGCATTCATTTGAACAGCTTGGACTATATTTAGATCTTTATATGTACCATCTTTTTTGTTAATTCTCATTGAAACTTTTCTTTTTAACTTTTTACCCATTATTCAATCTCCGAATATAATGCACAAGTATTACCATCGTTATCTGTAAAAGTAATATCACCTTCTGTGATGTTTATTGATACTGTTTCTTTACCAGATGGATCTTTAGCAAATTCTATTGGTTCACTATCATTTATTTTAAAATAAAATTTTTTCATTTAGTTGCCTCTTGCATTGAAATACCTTTTGTTTCTTTTTCATCCCAAGTAATTAGAGGATAACCAAAGTCTGATTCGGTATGAATAGCTTTACCTCTTCTAGCATTCCATTTATCTGCATATTTAGGAAAAGTTGTAGCATAATATTCACAAGTATCTTCCCATTGTTGAATAGAAATAGATTTACCATAATGTTTGACATAACCTAATCTAGCAACTCTAGATCGTGGAGTTAAAGCACATTCTCGTTGATCCCTCATATAGTAACCAAGTGCATTTGAACATTTGAACATAAATAGTATTTCTCTATATTCAGGACCCAATTTAGTTCGTTGAGAATAATGTAAATCTTTATCTTCTTCAGTTATATAAAAGTCATATAACTTCATCATAATAGCATCTACTCTATTATGATTCATTTTAAATAAATTCCAATCCATTTCAATTCGTTCATCAGCATCAATATAGATAAACCAATCATCACTTTTAATATCTGATTTTTCTCTTGCTAATTCTAAAACTTCTTGTCTATTTTGAAATTCAGCATTTTCTCTATCCTGATCCCAATCTTTACCCTCTACAATACCTTTTACTATATGATGGTTATTACAAATATCCACAGTATTATCAGTAGAACAATCATCATATACATATACCTCACTACAAAATGTTGCCATGTGATCTAGAGTCTCTTTAATAATATCAGACTCATTTCTAATTCTAGTTAATCCAATTATTTTCATCCACGAATCCCTGTTTTATAATCTTTAGCAGACCTTTTTAATTTTTCCCATTTATCCTTAAACCATTTTATCATATATTCTCCCAAATGTCTATTTCTTCTGCTAAATTATTTTTAAATAACTCAAACTCTTTATCAGTTAATGTTTTATTATTTCGACGTTTAGCTATACTTATCTGTTCTTTAAACTTATATTCATAGTCTTTTATATTAAGTAGATCTAATATTGGATCTAAATTTTTAATATCTTCCACTAAGGCTTCATATTTAACTATTATATTAGCAGATGCTTTTATTTCTTGTAATTTTTTATAATATGCTTTTGTTTCATTTAAAGATCTACGTATATCATATGACTTAAATACTTCAGGAGTTATGGATAAATACATTGATGCGGCAATATCAATTGGGTTCCTATATAATAATATTGTGTTACTTAAATACTTTTTAGGTATACTATCATATACTAAAGTATGAACAGGAGTTTTTTCAATTAATATTTTATCTTTATTGTTCTTAATAAAGTTATCTACCGCGGTATATTGTTTTCTTATAAATACACCAGACTCTGAAGTAGTATATGATGCAGGTTTCTCTGTTTCGTTTAAAGTATCTATAGTCAATGGCATAACATTTCTATAGTTTTCTAATAATGTCCATAAGAATGTAGTACCAGATCTAGGAGCACCAATAATTATATTTATCATACTAACTCCACTAATTGTTTAGCTATTTTAGTTGCCTCATTATATTCAATAATAATATCTCTAAGTTGCTTGCCATGTCCAACATTATATTTAGATAATTCATTAGTTATCCATTGTTGGTCTGCTTGTTGTTTAAATCTTCTACCTGAGAAATTATTCTTTTCAATCTCAAAGAAGTTCTCTGGTGTTATGTAACCATCGCCAATTAAACCTTGATAGAATCTATTATCTGCAATTACTACAGGTCTACCTACTGCCATAGTCTCTAAGGCACCTCTACCTAAGGTAATACTAATTCTACTATTAGTTATCTGATTATTAATTGGTATATTAGGATTACTTAATTTTAATCTATTAATTTGCCATGCGATATCTTGAGTTGCATTATTCTTAATAAATAAAATATCTTTATTAACTGAAGGTTTAAATTTCTTTGGTACTGATATCGGCTGTCGTACAACAGTACTATCAAAACCTTTAGACTTAGCAAATGCTTGTACTTCAGGACTTATTGATACATAATGTGTCGCACCAGGACAAGGATGTTCATCTACTGGAACAAATCCTTGCATAATGTGTACTTTAGGTAAATCCCAATGTGCTATTTGTTTTAACTTAGGTTGATGAGAAGATATACATAAATCATAATCTTTAGGATTTAGATTTATTGGAATATTAGAATATTCTACATCATGTTTATTAAGTTTAAGCGCTTGGATTAAACAATCCATATATCCACCTGATCCGCCACCTTTTACATTATTGTATAGTGCTGTAACAAGTATCTTTGCCATTTCTACCTCAAATATATTTGGTCTAAATAATGATTACTAAAGTATTTAGACAAATCTTCAAATTTAAATTTATTTTCTTTTTTAAGATAAACATATATATCATTAATGTCTTTATATTTATCCGGTATATGATTCTCTTTTAAAAACTTTTTCCAAAGGAATACATATTTCTTTTCTTTAATGAGCTCAATAGATTTCTTATAACCCGCATCATCATTATCTAATAGATAGTAAGCATTAATAGAATCTAATTTTGCTTGAACTTTATTTGTAAATGTTAAACCCATAGTTGCAATAGCATTATCTAAGAACATAGAATCTATTGGACCTTCAGTTATCATTACTTCTTTATCTTTATTAATATTAAACCAATTATAAATAGCATCATCTCTTCCGAGTTTTCTATTTAAATATTTAGGTATTCTACCAACTAAATCTCTAGCCTGATAATAATATATCTTTTTATTATTATCATAGAATGGTATTATCATCCTACCTTTATATAATCCTTCATTACAAACAAAGAACTTCTGCCATAGATTTTCTGGTATCTTTCTATCCATACATACTTCTATAGCTTTTCCAGAAAGAGGAGTACCTGATTTTAAAATTGGTAAGAAACTTTTAGTATTTTCTTTTTCTTCGGATAGTAATAGTTTTTCTTCTTCGGTTAGTTTAACTTTAGCTTTCTCAACAGGTTTATCTTTTTTCTTTTTAGATTTACCATGAGTTTCTAAAATCTCTATTACATATTGTTTGTGATATACTGGAAAATAAGATTTTAACCATCTAGTTGCGCTCCATGCTTTCTCTGCAGCATCACAATCGCCATAGTTAAAACATTTATAATAAATATGGTTCCTAGATTTGTCATAGATAATATGACCCCTCTTTTTACCGGAGTTACCATCACCACAAACATTACATTTCATCTTAATTGTAGAACCTGTATTAACTGCCCCAGGAATCTGATCCGAAGCATATACACAATATCTCCACAATGTAGAATTATCTGTTATGAATTCCATAATAAGAAATAAGGGGACTTGCGCCCCCTTATAAGGTTAATCTGCCTGCTGCAATCCGGCGAAGAATGTATCATCATTCTCATCGTCATCATTTAAAAAGTTGTTATCATTATCAACTTTTGTTTCAGGTTCAGAAAAACTCTGAGAAGGTTGTTCAGTTGCTTCAGGAATCGAAGCTTCAACCTTTGGTGTCGATGGTGCTTTATATCCACCTGGTTCTACTGGAATAACTTCTCCAATTTTAGATGATAGCTTGATAGCTAAATCTTTATATGATTTGAAATTACTCTTATCAACTAATGGTTGTAGTTTCAGTAGTTGTGCATCTACGTCATCTAACTCTTTATCTGTAAGAACAGATCCATTTATTGATAGTGGTGAAGGATCAGAAAAAGATGATGAATCATAGTTTGGATATGAACGAGCACCGGTTTTAACAGTTTTAACTTTTAGTTTAAAGTTAGCTCCTGCTTCATAATCAAATACTTGTACTGGATCATCAATCTCAGATTCTGGTGCGATCTTCTCCATGATTTTCTCATGAATTTTAATACCATAACGGTACTTAAGAATTTTACCATTATTCTCAGGATTATTTTCATCCTTAAGAATCATCACGTTAGCGTAGAAACTAACTCTTCGTTTCTGGTTACGTGCTCTCTGTTCATCTGAATCCCAGATAGAACTATTGAATGTACAAACTGGGCACTTTTCACCAATTGATGTAGGGCAGTCCTCAATAAACCAACCATTCGGTCCTTGGAAACCATGATTATACTTCTTAACGAACGGTAGTTCTTCATCTAGATGAGGCGGTAAGAATCGCATTAAGACATTTGCAACACCTTCTTTATTAACCTGTGGTTTGTAAAGATCTTCATCTCCACCACCAAAAGATTTAGGTTTGTCTTGTTTCTTAATTTGTTCGGTAACACTACCCCAGTCAAAACTTCTTCTAGCCATTTGTTATTTCTCCTTTTATAACTTGCATTACTTGCGTTAACTTATTTTGTCTTGTGTTTTCTTTTTTATCTTGCGTTTGGTAGCCCATATACTTCATATAGAAGGCTGGACTAATGTATTTATTAAAGATTAAAAGACTAGCATAATTTTCACCATCTTCGTTAATGGTAAAATAATCTGCTATGTTTTTAAATTTAGTAGTTTTATTGACTTCCAAAATAATCTTCTTATCATTCTTTAAAGAAATCACAGAAAAAAACTTTACTTCACTTCCATAGATATCATCGTGCTTTATGTTAAACCATATATTCTTATCATGGAATATGTGGTAATAATAACTATAGTATTTTATATCATCTAATGAGAAGTGACTGCTATTAACTCTACTAGCTAAATTTGATGCGATACTCTTAATAGTATCATGTGATCTTTGATATTTAAAGTACATAGACTTTTGGTTTACTTTTTTACCAGCAAACTTCAGTCTAAGCCCTTCAATAACATTATATACATCTTGTGACTTAATCATGAGAATAAAAAGTTATCTAATATACTTTTAACACTCTTCTTATGATAAGCCAATGATGCTTCTTCTTTTAGGTTCCATTGATTATTCTCATCAAAGCATGACATAACTGTCTTTACATTATCAAAGTAATCTTCAAATAGGTACATACAAACATCAAATAATTTAATATGATTATCAGACTTCAAATCATCTAATAATTTATTGAACTTATGATAATCTTCATTGTATTCTTTTTTCTTAGCAGATGCTTTCTCGATATCTATACCTGCATCTGTTACTTCTTTAAAGAATGCTATTTTATCATAATGACTCACATAAAAATTTTCAATATTACTCATAATCAATTATCTCACTATTTCTTTTCTTACGATTGAATGACATAGATGCTGCAATTTCTTCTGCTGCTTGCGATCCTATGTCATTAACTTGGTTTGGATCTAACTCATCCGTTTCTGGTGGTGCTTCTGTTAATCTCATTTTAGGATAATCAACCTTTAACATAATAGAGTTTGTACCATTTCTGCCACCTTGTCTATTTTTCAATATCTTGGCTTTGTAAATGTTATTCTCTAACATATCTTCAGTTTGTGTTAAACCTATAATAATATCAGCTGTCATTGTTTGTCCAATAGAATCTGCAATATCAGTTAAGTCAAGTTCTGACATACCCATACCACCTCTATTTGTTTGTGCACCAGTTACAATAGGTAGTTCAAACTCTTGAGCTACTGATCTTAATTCCTCAGATGCAACCTTAATCTGCGTATTAGTATTACCATCACCAAAACCTTTTTGATTAGTTACAAGAAGTCCAAGATAATCAACAAAGATAATATCTGGTTTAAACTTCTTCTTAACTTCAAGTTCTTTTAATAGTAGTCTAATATTATTAGAATTTGCACATCTAGCAGGATATTCTTTAACGTATAAATTACCTGTTTGTTTTAGTTTATCAAACATGCTTAAGAACCTATCTCTAGGTACGAAGTCCAGTTTATCTAAACCAATATCAAATATGTTAGCAATCATACGTTCTGATATTTTTGCTTCTGACATTTCTAATGAAACATATAATACATTTTTATTTTGCATAAATGCATTAACTGCTAATGCACACTTTGTAAGTGTTTTACCAACATTAGTTCCACCTAATATAATAGATAATGTTTTATCCTTGAATCCACCTTTAATCATATCATCTAGACCTTGTATTCCAGATGATATAGTTCTGGTTTCATCATGCAACTCATCATATATTCTTGCTGCATCTTCTGCAAAGTTCATACCTATTTCAGTATCAAAACTAAATGATAATGCATCTTTTAATATATCAGGTATATTAGCAGCAGCATCAGCACCATTGTTTTTAATTAACTCTGTAGCTTCGAAGATACTATTCATTACCATTTTTTGCTTAAAGAATTCAGCAGCTTCAGTTTGAATAAACTTCTTTGGTACATCATCAACATTATATTTCATAATATCTTTAAATGTATTAAAAGTATCTTCATCACTAATTTTAGCAACTAACTCTTTTGCAGATGGGAATGTATTATAATCTGTTACATGTTTATTATATAACTTAATTATATTAGAACTTGCAAAGTCTGAATCGAAATAAGTAGGATTGAGGAAAGGGACTAACTTGTCCCTAGCCTCATTATCAGTAAATAAGGATTTGATTAAATATTTTTCATAATCAATTAAATCTAAATCCATTAATTATTCTTCCTCTAGTAATTCATTTATTGCTTCCATATCAACATCTTGTTCTACTTCTGGTTCTGTATCAATATATGTAGTTCCTTGGTCACCTAATAAATCAAGTGTTGAAGTCTCTGCAATATCAATAGTACCGGAATAGCGATATTTAGAATTTAAATATAGCTCAAAATCAGTGTTTTGAAATACACTTACCCAAAAATCTGAGTTATATATTTGCGACTCTCTGTGCTTCTTATCATCTTCGATATGCGCACGAGAGTAATAACCATTCTTAGGTTTAATAACACAACCATGTTCTAGTGCATCAGGAAGTAATCCATACCAAGCATCTAAACCACCGTCATGTTTAATGCGATATTTAAGTTTAGCTTTCTCTAATGCATCTCGACCTTTTTGAGTCATTGCAGTAATTAAAGCACCTTTGATCTCACCAGCACCATCTTTATCTTTTGCTTTTGAAGTAGCAAGAACAATATTTTGACAGTTAAAGTATAATCTTTTACCACCAGGTACCTTAAGAGGATCACCAAATCCACCAGTATTATCATATACGTGATTAATAACAAAGAATGTCATATTAGTTTCACGCATAACATTAGCAAGTTCATTTTTCCAACCGGGTAATGACATATCTTTTGTCTCAGAACCTTCAGATGCTTTCTTAAGAATAACATTAGATACCAATGGTCCCCAAGAATCAAAGAGAATAAAAGTATTCTTTCTTTCTGCTTGTGTCTTACCTGTTGCGATTGTACTAACAACCTGTTTTAGATCAATAATATTTGCAACTTGAATTACCGGCAATTCTTTAGGATCTGTATTAATACCAATATCTTCTGCCCAATCATGGTCAAATGATTTCTCTGCATCAATTACAACACATTCCATTCCCATCTTTTGGGCTTCTTTTAGAAGAGATAAACCAACAAATGATTTACCTAAAGATGAATCTGCTGAGAACATATTCATAGTACCTTTAGCAACACCACCACGTAACTTACCACTAAATAGTAAGTTTAATGTTAATACATTAGTAGAGATATACTCAGGTGCTTTTTTCTCAGTTATTACATATTCGCTAAGGTTTTTACTCTTCAGTAATTTTTTATAAATATCTGACATTATGATCTTACTCCTTGTACAACAAACCCTATTACTTCGTCTTTAGGCCAAAGCCATCTTACGAACTTTTTTAACATATATTTTTCCTTCTATCTATCTTTCTTTATATAAACTAATTCAATTATTTCAATTTAGTATAAACTTAGGTTATTAACCTAAAAGCATATTATCTTGAGTTTCCCCAACATAAATTTTACGAACGTTATTATGCTCATCAATTTCAACACGTTCAATTCTAGATTGTAATGCAACTAGACTTGCATTTATTTGAGCTGTCGGAAATACTGCATCTTCTGTAATATATCGTTTTGTTTGCTCATTTATAATAGTTGAAATAATTTGATTATTTCTAATATTACCTGTAAAAATTATTTCTGTTCTCATTTTTCTCCTAGCTTAAGAAACCATTTAGTTTACTTTTCTTTAATTTAATTCCTGTTTTTTTATCTGTCCAGCCTAAAACCACATACATGCGTTCCAGAACTCCTAAAGCTGTCTTTTTAAATTGTAACTCATAGTCTGGTTTGAACATGTCATGGAATTCTTTTGGATAATTACCTATCCAAGCAATAGCTTCTGCTCTATAAGCATTATTATTGACTGTTCTTATATATTTAAGTTTTGAACCCTGTGATATTGGCATATATGGAAGTTTCTTTTCTTTAATAATATGGTTAGTATACATAGATGCTTTATAATGCATCATTGTACCTTTTTTAAAATTATCAATAGAATGACCAATACTATAATCATTAAACTTACCTGCTGATGATACCGATGCTATTTTATCTATAGGTTGAGTAACAAAGTCTTTATAGATTTTCTTAACCATCTTATAGTTTCTATCATGATCCATATTCTCAAATATATCCAAAACACATTTTTCAATCCACTCTCTACAGAAAGCTGGAGTATCTGATTTCTTAATCTCAACACCAGTTACTTTTAAGAAAGGAGGATCGAAAAAGTCATCTTCATTTTGGATAAGTTCTGTAAGATATTTCTTTTTTGCTAAAACAAACATCTTAGTTATTACACCTTCTCGCTCAAAGTTAATATATTGAGGCATACCTTTTTTATCTGCTTTTATTTGAAGAATCTTTTTGTGGAAGTCTCCAATAAACTTTTCCATTATAATTGCAAACTCTGGGAAAGGCATTTGATGTGCATACTTTTTCTTAATCTCATCTAAACAATAATAACATGAATCAGTATCAATCAATGCAGTTATATGTTTAGTTAACTTCTGAGGTTCAGATCCTGGGAATAACTTTGGACCAACTTTATGAAAGTTGGATTGAAAGTAATCATTAGTAACTTCAGACAAATATCTAATTAGTACACGACCACCTCTAGTAATTGCTCTTGCATTATCAACATCATAAAAGTGGAAGAACTCATTAATAGAGATACCATAAATAGAGTTTAGTGCAATCTTGTATACATGTTGTAATCTATTAAATTCACCATACTCTACAGAACCTTTTTTGTGTTTAAACATCTCTCGTTTATATGCTTTACGTGAAGCAAATAGCTCTGAGATAATTTCAGGGAAGATTCCTTTTTCTGTCTTATCATACCATACACCATTAATCTCTGACTCAATTAATGTTCCAGATGCTATTTGTTCTGGAGTAGGATTAATTACTTTAGTTTCAGGACTAATATTGTATTGTAAAATTTCTGTTGGATATAGTGACTCTACGTCATCAGACAATAAGTTTTCATAAAATCCTGGTTTGGCTTCAACGTGTCCACCTTTAACATATTTATCAAATGGTAAGTCACCTTTATCTTTTGGTGGTTTATTTTGAATATAAGTAGAACCATCTTTATGTTTTATCTTATACATTTCATCACGAACCCACCAATCAATAATTCCGGACTTTCTATCTGGCATTACTAAATTTCTATTGTGTAGAGCTTGTAATATTAAACCTTCAGATGTTGCAATAGCAGATGTAACTTTATCAAATGGTATTAATGCTTTATATGCAAAAGTAATACACAAGTTCATAAATTGCATTTTATTATCAATTAATTCAACAAGTAATACGTCTTGAATATTATATTCTACGAATTGATTCCAGTTAGTTCTCCATATATCATTAATAGATCCATCAAGTTCTACTTTACCTTCTCCACATTCTTCTACACCAATTGCTTGCAATGAATAAGATACCTTAGTATCAAATGTAAAGTTTTTATAAAGATCTAAATAGTCAAGAATAGAAACACCAGCAATATTCCACTTAATACGCTCCGTTACTTTACCATTTTTATCTGTCTTTTTAGTTTTAGATCTTGATACTCTATTAACTGGTGAGTATGCTTTATTAATATCATCTGTTCCAGACAAATTAATATTACGTTGAAAGATATAGTGCATATCAAAGTCAAGAACATTCCAACCTGTGATTATATCAAACTTTTGTTTTCTAAACCACATCGCAAATTTCTTAAGCATGCGCTCTTCATCAGGAATACAATAATAGTCACCAACTAGTTCACTATCTCCAGTATATTCATCAGAACCGAAAGTTGTTACTTTACCTGTTGTAGATGACTTAACTGTAATAAGATTAATTGGATATTTTGCATCTTTAGGTTCAGGGAATTCACCTTCACCAGCAATCTCAATATCTATAAAACAGATATTAAAATTCTTCATATCTGGTTTAATATTTGCACCATGATATTTTTGTTGTAAGTATTTTACGGTTGGTTGTAAATCAGATTCTGCTACTTTAATACCAGAATCTTTTAACATTTGTATTTCAGCTTTTCTACCACCAATTTGTTTTTTCATTGGTGTTTTATAAATGTCATGAACTGTAGCTTCAGATTTTTTACACTCTACATAAAATTCATTAATAAAGTCTTCTTCCGACTTTACACGTTTACCATCATAACATTCCCATAGATGGATCTTATTAGATTTATAATTATATTCAATATTAGTAAAAGCCAAAAATTAAACCTCCAATTAGTTTACAATGTAAATATAAAAAAAGAAGAAGGTATCATACCAACTTCTTTTAATATCTATTTTATACCCTTAACATTGGGTAGTTTTTATAAATGTACTGATCTATATCGGATAGTGTATACTGTAAGTCTTTATCAGTCGCACACTTGAAACCTGCTGCCATTGGATGACCACCACCGATACCCATGGAGTCTAACATCTCACCTAAATGTATTTCTTCACTAACCGTTCTAATAGAACCACATCTAGTTTGAGGATTAAATAGTATTGCAATCTCTGCACCATTTCTTTCCATCATATCATGACATAGGTCATTATTATAAGAGTTATATACTGCAAATACTGTATTAGATTCTTCAAGTTCGTAAACTTCTAATTGATTATAAATTTGTTCATATTCAATAGCTTGTTGTTCAAACTTTTCTTCTTCTTCCTTAGTAAAATCTACTTTAAATCCCCAGAATCTTTCAGCAAACTCATCATCAGAAGTTCTTTTATAGAATAGTTTTGCTAACTTTTTAGACCTAGGATCATTATGTTCCCATAGATCATAATCATTTATTAAGTCAACTAATTCTGAATATTTTTTAAGAGGTTTTTTAATTGCTGCCTCAATAACTCTTTTTAGTAGTTTAGTACCACATTCAAAATTGTATATAAATATACAATTATCTGGGTCATGCATATTTGCGGCTGTATCATGATGATCTACTAACATAACATGAGGTAACATTAAGAACTCTTCATTCTGTGAAGATATATCAGCCAATACTATAGCTTTATATTTCATAGGGTCAATATTATCAATAAGAGTTTCAACTTTTTGAGGTGAAGACTTCATGACAATTACTTGGTCAAATACTTTTTCCATAAGTAATTGACAACCCATACCATCCATACAGTTCTCATGTGTAATAAGTAAAATCTCATCTTGTCCTAAGATGTTTCTTACTTGTTTTATATTTCTTTTTAAATCATCATAAAATATCTTTTTCATTTATTTCTTTCTAAATATTAAATATCAGGTATTCAATAATTTCTAGTGGTTCTTCTACTAAGAAGTCTATGCTCTCTAATAGATTGTATGTATCCATTATCATGCGTTTAACAGATAATTCATAAGGGAATTGAGTCATAGGCATACCAATCAAGTATGAGTTACTTTCAATCTCTTTATGAATTTCTATTTCGTTTGTATTAATAATAAAAATATCATCACCTAGTTTGAGATCTAAGTCACTAAATAGTTTCTCAAATCCAAGGATGAATGTCTCTGATGTCCATTCATCCTCAGTTTCACAAGGATTAACAATATTAATATATTCTATAAAATAGTTTGTAGGAAGTATAGTTCCTATAAATGCAACAGGACTCATAAAACCTACTCTGTTATAATTTTAACAAGATTATTAATAAACTTAGGAGATTCTGTCCAACGAGACTCATCTTCCATCCATTGTGTTTGTTTTGTTATAACTTCATTAAACAATTTAGGTTTAGAATATTTTTTAATAAGCTTATCTATTCCATCTTCAGTAATATCATCAGGTGCTGTAATAAATGAATTATCATAAGGGGAAGGTTTTCCATTTGTAAATACTGTTCCAATACAAGCCATACCTGCAGCAGAACATTCTACTTGTTTTAAATCAGACTTACCGTAATTAAAATCATTTCTAACTAATGGGTTTATACAGAAGTCAAAGTTACCTTTTTTAATCTCAGTATGTAATGCGAATATTGGTACCCATGGTTTTATAGAAATTAATTCTTTAATCTCATCGAAGAACCATGGTAACCCACCAAATACTGTAAACTCTATTTCATTAGCTTTCACTTTATTGATTATATAATCTTTCCATGAATTATTCCAATCCCCAAGTAGTTTATCTTTATTATGATAATGTGTAGGAGAGCCAGTATATACAATCTTTGGTTTTTTAATACTAGACTTTATTGGTGTTCTGTTGTGATCTCCCCAATATGCTTTTTGGACTGTATTAGGTACTACAACAGTATTAGTTATACCGAACTCACGTTCTACATAATCAGCAAGATATTGTGTTGAAAGAATACATACATCCATAAGTTTCATAATATCTACTGAAGAATCTTTCATTTCTGTAGTTATATTAGACCATGATGCATTATATGAAGGAATACCTTCTTCTTCATTACCACCTTGCTTCTCATTAAAACCCCAAATCATGTCATCCATATCCCAGACCATCTTATAACCAAATTCCTGTTTACGTTGTTTATAACCTTGTATAGCTATTAACTGTTGAGGTGACATCTGTCTTTGGAAATAGATAGCCCTAGCTGATCCTAAAACATGTGGATTATCAGGGAAAAAATGTAACCAGTTGTTTATTAACTGCTGCTTCTGTCCATATATCGAGTTTATAACTTGAAAGGGCCACAAGTTTCTTATAGTACCTTGACCAGCATAATCTGAGATTAGATTTAATATTAAATTCTTTGGTTGTGGATGATTCATTCTATTCCTTATCACATTGTCTATATAAATTAATAATAGTCTCTAGGATATGAGTTTTATTATTAATTGTTAAAGAGTTTATATACTCTTCTAGTAAATCTTCTATTGATTGATGTTCGATCTCTTCAATCTCACCAGCCATCATTCTATTTTCTATCTTTAAACTTGGTGATAGTGCTGGTTTATATTTTTCTAATATTCTTAAATACTTTTGTACTGAAGCTTCTTTATAGTTTTCATCATAATCAATATGAACATCTATTATGTTACCTTCAATATCCTTCTTTGTAAATTTATCAGGATACTTAATTTTCTTAAATTCCATAGATACTGTATTTTTAATAAACTCATCAGTATCATTATCTAAATCTATTATAAAGAATCCCTTATCATCGCCTATATCACTTCTAGTTAAGTGAAAAGGACAACCTAGGTATTGAATATACTTATCACCTTGTCTCTTTCTAGATTTATTATGGTAATGACCTGAGTATGTTCTAATATAGTTATCTAGTATCATATTTGGATCTTGTCCACCATGACTAACTACATATCTAGTTAAATTAAAACCTTCAAGTTCAAAATGACCAAAGCAGTAGTCGCATTCAATATTCTCATTAGATACTCTATTAAGAAAGTCTTCTTCATCAACGATCCAAGGAACCTGTAATATTTTTTTACCAGTTTCTTTGAGAATATGTTTATCTATTGTTATATCATCAATTACTTGTACATTCGGTAATATATCTAAAAATGATAAAGAGTTTGTTTTAACAGATGTTTTATAATATATGTCATGATTACCACACAACACTCTTATATTAAAATCTTTAAAGTCTTCTCTAAATAATTTTGTTACTTCAGATAGTATCTTTACATTTATTGTATTACGGTTATCCATAAGATCACCAAGAATAAATACATCTTTTATATTTTCTTCTTTTAACTTAGGGATAAATACTCTCTTAAAGAAAGCCATCTGAGAATCTAAAAATAGATCATTACCCTTACGTACTCCAAAATGTATGTCTGAGCATAATGCTATTTTCATTTATACCTCTGTCATTGGTGGTAGCCAAGTATTATCTGCCATCTCTTCACCTTCCATATTCTCAATATGTTCTAATGAAGGATAACGTAGTTGGTTAGTAAAGAATTCATCTTTCTTTTGCCTACAAGCATTTTTAGCCATTTCTGTAAAGTAGCTAAATGGATTTTTACGTCGCGTATCAAATCTATCTATGTAGTTATATGTTGTCCACATAGCATCAGATTTCATATCTGATTTTAATAAAGGATATTGGTTCATATTTTGATTATTAAATTCGGGTAATGTTAATACACCATCAATAATCAAACTAAACATAGTAGCAATAGACTCTTTAACTTTTCTAAGTTCTTTAGTTCTAACAGTTTTTTCTGCTACTGTTTCAGTTTCCAACAGTTCTTTTCTAGATTTAAACTGGGCATACTTAAATATTTTAAACTCATCACGTTCTTCAAAAAACTTAACTCTTTGTTCATCAGTTAGTTTTCTACGTGGAGCTGATTTATATTTAAGTAACCACTTATCATTTAAGTCATCAGTAAGTTCCTGATAACGAACTAGGGCTTCAGCCATTTCCTTTTTATTAATATAATTCATAAAAACCTTTTAATTATTGAATAATTAAAATATAGTTTATTATGTAAACTTAATGCAAACTTTGACTATAATTCTCTCTATAACTTTGTTTATAACTTTATTTACTCAACTATCTTTATTTCTGAAAATCCACCATTCTTATTAATTTCTACTATATTGTCCCATATTCCAGAGTGTGATCTATGTGATATAATATAGATTGATAAATTTTTATCTTTAACTGTCATTTCTTTAATAGCAGTAATAATCAAGTTTAAATTCTGACTATCAACTGCAGAGTCTAATAATTCATCAAAGAATAATAGATTACAATCAAAGTTAGATATTTCTTTAATAGTATCAATAAAAGAAAGTAATATAGATACATCTACTCTTTTCTTCTCACCTTCAGAACAAGCAAAGTATGATGCTTTTGATCCATCAACAGCTATTATAGATTCTTCTAACATATCATCAAAATTAAATATAAAAGGCATTTCAAAATGTTCGAAATATTTATTTATTTTCTTGTTTAAAATCGGTAAGAGCTTTTTAATAAAGTGAGACTTAACACCATTCTCAGACAATATATCAACAAGAATAGTATTTGTTTCTATTTCATCAGATATTTTATCAACTTCAGTTGTAAGTACATTAACTTCAGATTCTTTAGACTCAATCTTTTCATTATATTGTAGTACGTCAATATCTAATGTACGTTCTTTTATAACTTTTTTATTATCTTTAGCTTTTTTAAGTTCATGAGTATTCCAATCTAACTTCTCTTCTGCTTTGTTAATAGCATTAGTTATATCAGTAATCTTTTTAGAAGTATCTTTATTCTTTTTAAGAATTTCTTCAATCTCAAAAGCTCTACTACCATTCTTATTTAATGTAGCAGTATATTCAACAAGTTTTTCAGCATTCTCTGTTAAATGTTTACTTTTATGAGCTTCATCGATGTCATGACCACACTTTGTACAATAATCTTCTTTAAGAACCTCATTATGTTCTTTAATAGATTTAATCTTATATTTTAAGACAGAACTCTCTTGTCTTAGAGTAGACAATTCTTCTTCACAACCATCACACTCAATTAGTGTAAGACCTTTTAATGATTCGTTACCTATTTTAATGTTAGATTTAGTTTTATTGATTTTATATTTAAAATCTTCAATTATTTTGTCTATAGCTGTTAGATCTTTAGCTTTATCTGTTTCAAAATTATCATGAGCTGTTTGGATAGATTGTTTCTGGTATGTTAAAGCTTCATAAGCTCCTTCAACACCTTTTAACTCGGTTTTCTTAATGTTAAGATCTATTTTTGAATCTGTTAAGTTCTTTTTAACTTCTTTAGTCATTGCTCCAAAAACGTCTATATTAAAAATAGTTTCTATGATAGACCTTTTCTCACCAGCAGATAATGTTAAGAAAGGTTTATTAGCATTTAAAGCTAACGCAATAATTTGTTTAAAAAGGGAATGGTTGATACCTAAAATGTCATTTAGTTCATCTTGAATAAGACGTTTACTAGAAAGAAGTTCAATCTCTTCTCCATCTTTGTATATTTTGAATATATTTGGTTTGAGACCACGTACTATTTTATATTCAACATTGTTTATATCAAGTGTTGATTCTGTAATTAACTGTTTCTTATTAGTTCTATTAAGAAGCTCATTTATTTTAATCTTCCTATAGGGTTGTCCAAATAGGTTGTAAGAAAGAATATCTATTATTGTAGACTTTCCATGACCATTTCTTCCTGTTATAGATGTTAAACCTTCTTTAAACACGAATTTAGACTCTTTATTACCGTAGGAAAGAATATTTTTAAATTTAATTTCTTTAAAGTTAACTTTCATTAATTATCCTTTTAATTAACAATAAACAACATGGCTTGCCATGAGCACGAAGTGCTGTTAAACTATTAATTAACTATTTTAAAATGTTGATAATATTAATATAACAATAAAGTAAAGTTTATTGTAAACTTAATTTATTATTTAAATTATTTAACAGTTATAAACAATTAATTACATCATGACTAAAGTCATGAGCCTAAAGGCTTTATTTATTATTTTAATTAAGTTATTTAATGAATTATTTAATTATAGGTATAGGTTGCCCTAGCCAGTAATAGGAAAGAACAAGGAGGACATACTAAAGCGGAGACCATTACTTTAGACTACATTCCAACGTACCTGCTTAAAAAGCAGTCTCGGGCATGTGTTTAATTGTTAGTTAAACTCTTCTTGCTTTATAGATTAATAGACACATATTAATTAGTACTATAAAGTCTTAAATGCTTACTGCCAGCTTATTCTTATATCTCATTGAGTTGAGACTAAGGAACCCGTAAGTCTAGAATTGGAAATTTCTCACTCCAAAAACTTGTGTGTCTTTAATAATATATATTAGAGTAAGGGATTTGTAAACCCCTTTTTAAGCTACTTTTTTTATAACTTGTGTTATAACTTAGTTTATTTTTTATTTTATTATTTGAGGATGTATATTGATGAGTGAAAAAAGCCTTAACCTGCTTGATGAAAACACGTTTAAGAGATTAAAACAGAAAGTTATTAAAGATTTGGACTTTAATGATGAGAATGTATTAGAGAAGTCCACTAGGATACCAACATTCTACCAACGTTACCTAGAATTGTATATAGATGAGATAAAATTACTTAAGAGTGTATCATTACGTGTAGATACTAAGTATGGTGAGTTATATAAATATTATAAGTATGAGGATAACCATTCTTGGGATAATAAAGCAGAAATCGTTAGTCAGATCAATAGAGACAAAGATTATAATGATTTAAGACAAGAACAGGTTAAACGAGAATTTGTTGTTAAGTATTTAGAAGAAGTACTTGATAATATAAAAAGAATGTCATTTTCCATTAAGAACTTTATTGATCTTAAGAAGTTTAATGCTGGAATGTTTTAGAGGACAATAACATGAGTAAATATGAAGACTATATCAAGAGTTTAGGATTTCTATCAAATGAAGTAGAGAAACTTGCTAAACACACTAGAGAAAATGGTGGTGTTATGTCTGTATATAAAGATAGTGAAGGTAGTAAGTGTAAACTACTATTCACGCAAGGTTTAGATAATAAGATTATTATAAACAAAAAAGATAATAAGTTTACTGCTCAGTTTCATGATAGTAAGAAGTCATTTTCAAACTTTGAAGATATGACAGACTATCTAGACCAGGAGACATAATGAATTTTACAGATTACTTATCAATTAATAATGAACCTTATTTCAGATACGTTAATGAAGCTAAAGATGAAACTTTATCTGATGATGAGTTAGTACAATTATCTGTGATTAACTTTGGAACAATTTTACCAAATAAAGTTGAACCTAAAATTAGAAAAAAATTAGAAAAATATGGGTATATCGAGAAGACTGGTAAAGTTACACAGCTTGGAAAGGATTTTCTTAAAGATACTAAAACAATTAAACGTTTAGCTAAAATAGCAAACTAAAGGAGACAATATGTCAGAACTTAACGAAAACTTCTACGATGCAGCAGATCGCTTCTTAGTAGAGAATCAAAGCATGAAACTTATTATGGACTTTTCACAAGCATTAAAAGGCTATGAAGATTTCCGTAGTAAAGTAAAAGAAATAGTTACAAATACAAAGCCAGAAAAATCTAAAGATTTTGTTAAAGCATTTAGTAAAGTTGATAAAGCTATGGCAGATGTAGAAAAACTACTTAAAAAAATCTAATATATTATGGAAGAGTTGATAGTTGAAAAAGTTGATAATGTTGATCTTAGAGTAAGATGTGATATGGGACAGAAGATGGAGTTAAAAGCTTTCTCTTCTTTCTATGCACCAGCTTACCAGTATCATCCAAAATTTAAAATGCGTATATGGGATGGTAAGGTTTCTTATTTTGATGTTAGAAATAGTACGATCCCTATAGGTATGTTCCCTGAGTTGTTTAAGTTTGCCAAGAAGTTTAATTATAAACTCAAGTTGGAATTTGATGTTAATGAGCTGAAACCTCAAGAGGTTACAGATGAATTCTTAGGAGAGTTTTATGAAAAGCTATTTGAATCTACTGATATTAAACCCAGAGATTATCAGCATGATGCTATTAAGTCTGCTTTAAATAACCGTAGAGGTGTTATTCAAGCTGCTACTGGTGCTGGTAAGAGTTTAATAATATACAGTCTTATACGATATCTAATGGCTGAAGGTAAGAAGATTATGTTAGTAGTACCTTCTGTTTCTTTAGTTAATCAAATGTATAGTGACTTTGTAGATTATGGTTGGTTAAAGGCTTTTGAACATGTTGAGAAACTATACTCAGGACAAAAACCTACATTTGGTAAACAAGTATTAATAACTACATATCAGTCTTTAATGCGTAAAGGCCCCGCCTTTTTTGAACCTTATGAAGCTATAATTAATGATGAAGCACATACAGTTAAATCTGTTGAACTTCAGAAAATAGCTAAAAAATGTATTAACGCAGATACTAGATTAGGTCTTACAGGTACAATGCCAAAAGAATTATCAGACAAATATAATATTCAGGGAATGTTAGGTCCAGTAATTTATAATGTAAAATCTAAAACACTTATTGACCGTGGGGTGTTATCAAAAATCAAGGTCGTGAACACGTTTCTACAGTACCCAGATGCTATAAAACAACTTGGTAAGCGAAGAAGCTACCATGATGAAATTAGGCTCATAGAGGAGACCGAGGAGCGTAATAATGTTTTTAAATATCTATTCGATAAATTTCCAGATGGTCAAAATAGTATTATACTAGCTGATCGCTTAGAACACTTAGATTCTATCACGAAGTATATAGAAGAGAATGTAGATGATAAATATACACTTTATGTTATTAATGGTTCAGTTAAGGCTGATGATAGAGAACTTATACGTAAAAAGATAGAAACCGAAGATAATGTTATCTTGGTTGCTACTTATGGTACAGTCTCTACAGGCATAAATATAAAACGAATTCATAATGTTATATTAGCATCATCTTCAAAATCTGAAATACGTGTATTGCAATCAATAGGACGTGGTCTAAGGACACATGATAATAAAGAAGGTGTTATAATATTTGACTTAATTGATGACTTTTCTTATGAAAATAGGAATGGTGGTTTAGTTAAGAATCATGTATATAGACACTGGGATGAAAGATATAAATATTATACAGAGCAAGAATTTCCGGTTTACAAAAAGAATGTTAATCTAGTTGGTAAACTAAAATAAATTTAAGGAGATAAATTATGGCAAACGTAGTTTATAACGAATATAAAAATAATATGGTAATGGGTACTACTCCATTTACATCAGGTACTACGGATTATGGTGTACTACTGGTAACTTCTGCATATACAGCTACAGAAGGTGATACATTTGCACAGACTTCTGCATTTGAAGTAACAACTTCAGGTTATGCTAGACAACAACTTGCAGATGTTACAGTAGAATATGTACAAGTTGGTGGTGATAGTTCAGGTGTTGATGACTACTATAAAGTAGACGCATCGGATACCGCATTTGGACCCAGTGTTACGATTACAGCAGCTGGAGCTATTGTATTCCAAAAAGATACGAATTTAACTAATGATCCATCGTCTATTGTTACATTCATGGACTTCTCAGGATCTAAATCATCAAGTAATGGAGACTTTACTGTAGTATGGAATGCTAATGGTGTTCTAAATTACAAACAAGGATCTTAATAATATAAACCGCTAGGGCAATAATATGAGTAATATTTATGTAGGCGGTATATCTTTTGATTCGGGATTTTCAACTGGGTTTCAAGTAACCCAGTTGGAGATTTCTTATATTGAAATTTCGTCACTATCAACAACACAGATTGTAACATCTAATGTTTTCATAGATGTTGGTGAAAGTGTTATAGAAATTTTACCAAATGATGTTACTATTGATATAACATCAAATATAGCTATCGATACCGATAGTTCTATAATAGATATTGTATCTAATGATGTAATACCTTCTGCTTCATCTAATATATTAGTTAATGAATCTATAGTAGAAATAGTACCAAATGATATTAATATTATTAATGATGTTAATATCAGTACTAATGAATCAATATTAGAAATAGTACCAAATTTAACATTAGTTGATGTTAATGGTAATATATTAATATCAGTAAGTGAAATAGAAATAGATATTATTTCTAACATTACATTAGTTGATATAACATCAAATACTAATGTATCAGTTAATGAATCTATAGTAGAAGTAATATCAAACGTATCAACGGTTATTGTTAATACAAATATTGATATTAATACTGATGAATCTATTTTAGAAATAGTATCTAACATTGCTACACCTTTAGTAACAACTAATACTAATATACCTGTTATTGAATCAATAGTAGATATATTATCAAATAATGTAATAGCCAATACTAGTACTAATACTTTAGTTAATGTAGATGAGTCTATAGTTACTATAACACCTGAAGATATAACGACTTTAGTAACAACTTCTATTAATGTACCTGTTACTGAATCTATTTTAGAAATTGTATCTACTATTACGGATGTAATATCTACATCAGATGTATATGTTAATACAAATAATTCTATATTAGAAATACTACCAAATAATACATCTGTTATAATAGATACTAGTATTGAAGTTAATGTAGATGAGTCTATCCTTGATATTATACCTAATAATATATTAGTAATATCTTCTCAATTTAATACAGTAACTGAATCTATACTAGAGATAATACCTAATAATGTATTAGTTGATACTAATAGTAATAAATTAATATCAGTATTAGATTCAACAATAGATATTATTTCTAATATACCTACAAATATAATTTCGTCTAACATAATAGTAGATAAATCTATAATAGATATTATTTCTAATAATGTAGTTATTGAGAATTCCTCATTTATAAATGTACCAGAATCTATTATTGATATTATTTCCCTAGTGTCAACTATATTTACAAATACTGGTATAGATGTTGAGGTAGAAGAATCTATATTAGATATAGTATCAAATGATATAACAGTTATTGCAAATGCTGTAGCATACGTAGATACATCAATATTATTAATAATTCCAATACAAGTAGATGGTGCTGGTAAGAAAATACCTAATTGGGATGAATGTAATTCTGCAGTAGATAATCCAATTTGGTCTATGGATAGAGAATGTGTAGATAATGAATCTAAATTATTTGATGGTTTAGTGAGTGGTGCTTATGATAGATTTGGAGTAGATGCTGTATGGTATCCTGTAGATTACTCATTAGATAATGAGAAAGTTTATGGTGAAGATAATGCTAGAACTGTAATGCGTAACTTTAAAATGAAATATTATGTAGAAGATTTAAATACTGCTGCATCTGATAATAATCAATGGAATAAATGGGGTATTGAAGGTCTAGATAATTTTGAAGTATATATTTCAAAATCTGCATATTATGATGCATCTCAGTTAGATATGACAGGACATATAGCTTCTAGACCTTACTTACCAAAAGCTGGTGATATAATGAAGTCAATGCACTTAGGTGTATATTATGAAGTTGTTGAAGTTAAAGATAGAACAGAATTATTCTTACAACGTTCACATACTTGGACTATGACATTAAGACCAGTTACAAATAAACATTATAGTTTTGATATGTCATTACTAACAGATGATATTGTAACAGCATTACAAACAACTGATGTATTAGAACAGAATAACTATATTGATGAAGTAAAGGACGACGTATTATATAATGATACAAATAATACTGATAATGACCCATTTAATCTATTCGGTTAATATAAATATAACAAATATATGAGGTAATAATGGCCGATATTAAAAAAACACTTAGCGAATTACAAGCATTGTACGCTGACAATACTACAGCAGAAATTTCTCCCAATGACTTAAGAGATGGTTTTAAAACTGTTGTTGGTAGTATGTATGTATTATCTACTTCTTCAGATTATACAGCAACAGCTGATGATATAGTATTTGATGTAAATACTGATGGTGGTGATATAACAATTACACTTCCTGGACCAAATGATAATGATGGATCAGGTGATACTTTTAATCAAAAAGTATTCTATATTTTAAATACAGGTTCTAATAATGTAGTAATAGATGGTGGTTTATCTACTACAGTGGCAACTAATAAAACTTTGTCAGTAATTTCAAATGGTTCAGATTGGTTAGAACTAAATGAGGTATCTAGTGGTGGAGGTTCTCAAGATTTACAATCTGTATTGGATGTAGGGGATACAGCAGATAGGTCAGTAGGGGTAGGCGCATCAAATAATCTTTCAAAATGGGACGATTCATATACTGGCTTCATATCCAATAAAACTGCCGTAGTATCATTGGATGACGGATCAAGTACTTCACAACTATTTACAACTAACTGTTATCACAAGACTGCTACTGGTTGGCATTCCGACAGCGCAGGGTACTGCACTAGATTTATCCAATCCACTACGGGTGCTATGAGGTTCTTTGCGTTTAACGCTTCTTCTGCGGATCAATCAATATCTTGGACAGAAGTATTTAACGTCTCTAGCGATGGTAATATTTCAGAAGTAGATGGAATATATTTAAAGGATTTGATTGAAATAGGAGAGACAGGTTACGCTTCTAAATGGACAACCATTTACTCCCCTATATTAAGTGAGAGAGCAGCATTTATTGGGCGTAACGATGTAAATGAAAGCAACCTATTGACCAACACATACCATGATGGGAGCTTCAAATCAATCGCCGCAGGGGATTGTACTAGATTTGTGCAGACTTCTAGTGGTCAATTAGCTTTTTTCAATTATACAGCAACCGCTGCCGATGAGTCAATTACATTCGTTGAGCGGTTCAGAATAAACGCAAGTGGAGAGCTAACCGTAG
>JAAHTH010000799.1_pt1 | contig 29432 bp, 25 predicted proteins | sample 6116091 | NCBI WGS metagenome assembly JAAHTH01 (sample SAMN13939990, study PRJNA603662) | sponge metagenome | isolation source: marine sponge | host: Mycale hentscheli | place: New Zealand | collected 2006
ATTAAAATAAATAGTTCATTAGTATCTGCCCAAAATCGAAATAGATTATATTGGACAAACATCCCTAATATTTCTCAACCCTTGGATAAAGATATAATATTGAAAGATGTTTTGGAAGAGGATGAGTCTATTGAAAAGTTTATAAATTATTTTGATATAATGAAGCCCGTAAATAGCAAATCTAATAGAGTAGGAATAATAGGGAAGGGCGGTCAAGGGGATAGAATATACACTACGAATAAAAAGTCTGTAACTCTTATGGCAGAAAGTGGGGGGAGAGGTGCAAAAACAGGATTATATTTGACGGGTGAAAAGACAGTCAGAATGTTGATGCCTAATGAATGTGAAAGATTACAAACCCTTCCCGATAATTATACTGAAGGAGTAAGTAAGGCTCAAAGATATAAAATGCTTGGGAATGGTTGGACTGTTGATGTTATAACTCATATTTTGAGTAATATTAAATAGGTTTATATAGTTATTATTGTGGGCTATTATTATGAGAGTTAGGAATGTCCTTAGTTTGTTTGATGGAATTTCTTGCGGAAGGGTTGCTCTCGATAAAGCGTGTATAGAATATGAGAATTATTATGCTAGTGAAATTGATAAATATGCAATCCAAATTGCTCAAACTAATTTTCCTAATACAATTCATTTGGGAGATATTCAAAAATGGAAACAATGGGATTTATCAGAAATAGATTTAATATTGGGCGGTTCTCCATGTCAAGGCTTTTCTATATCAGGAAAAAAACTTAACTTTGAAGATGAAAGAAGTAAATTATTTTTTGATTTTGTTGATATACTCCGTAAATATAAACCTAAATATTTTTTATTTGAAAATGTAGGTTCTATGAGTGCAGAAGTAAAGGAAAAAATAAGTGATATGTTAGGTGTTCAACCATTACATATTAATTCCTCTTTATTATCAGCCCAACATAGAAATAGGTATTATTGGACTAATATTCCACAGGAAAAAATCGAACCCAAAAAAATTAATTTCAAAGACATATTAGAAACAGATGTTGAAAAAAAATATTACTATTCAGAAAGAGTATTGAAAAGACTTGATTTGACCGAAATTAAAAGGGCAGGGAAGGCGGGATATAAGGTGAAAGGAATAGAAGTGGATAAGTGTAGTCCAATAGTAGCAAGACATTATAAAGGAATGCAAAGTCAGCACTATCCTGTAATCAAAGAAAATGATGGCTTTAGAAAATTAACTCCAATTGAATGTGAAAGACTTCAAACCCTTCCTGATAACTATACCCAAATAGTTTCAAACTCTCAAAGATACAAAGCGATAGGGAATGGTTGGACAGTTGATATTATAAAACACATTTTAAGTAATATGAAATAGATTTATATAGTTATTATTTTTAAAAACTATTATGAAGATTAAAAATGTCCTTAGTTTGTTTGATGGAATTTCTTGCGGAAGAGTCGCACTTGAAAGGGCAGGAATAGAATATGAAAATTACTATGCGAGTGAAATTGATAAATTTCCTATAATTGTTGCTCAAGATAATTTTCCTGACACTATACAATTAGGAGATGTTAAAAACTGGCGAGAATGGAATTTATCAGAAATTGATTTAATAATAGGGGGTTCGCCATGTCAAGGCTTTTCTTTCGCAGGAAAACAACTAAACTTTGATGACCCTCGAAGTAAATTATTTTTTGATTTTGTTGATATTCTAAATCATTATCAACCTAAATATTTCATTCTTGAAAATGTGGTTATGAAAAAGGAATTTGAAGCGGTCATTACAGAATATATGGGTGTCGAACCAATTCTAATTAATTCGTCATTGGTTTCCGCACAGAAAAGAAAAAGACTCTATTGGACAAACATTCCAAATATCACCATGCCTGATGATAGAGAAATAACTTGGGGAGATGTGAGAGAGCATGGAGTTGAATGGGGGAATATGTATTATTCGGACAAGGCATTGACATGGCTTGGAAAAAATGGAAGGAGAAAGAATAAGAAACTTAAAGTCCATACTGATGATGAAAAAATGCAATGTTTGGAAGCGAGTCATTCAAAAAAGTATAGTAATCAAAGATTTTTTGGAATAGTTGATACTCCCGCACAGATAACGGGAAGAAGACTCAATGAATTTGGAAAAAGAGAGGATTATAATAAAGACATAAAAATTACTCAATGTTTAGAAGTTAGAGAAGGGGATAAAATTAATTGTCTTACTACCGTTAAAAAAGATACAGTCATCTCACCATTACCAAAAGGGAGATACCCTGATGTATTTAATACGCTAGAAGAAGGAATTCATTATAGATATATTACCCCTCTTGAATGTGAAAGACTTCAAACACTACCTGATAATTATACAAAGGCAGTTTCCAATTCACAAAGATATAAGGCACTTGGCAACGGTTGGACTGTGAATGTGATTGTCCATATCCTAAATCATATCGCCTTAGAAGAAAAACTTTAAGTAGGTCTTAACTGAATCTTAGTTCATGTCCTTTTATTTAGAAATTAAAGCATCATTATTGAAAGATGTAGTTAAAGCCATAGAGAATATAAACGCCGAGTCTATTTGGGTAATAGACCATGAAGGAATATACATCCGAATGTCCGATGTTTATAGATACAAAATGTTAGAGATTAATATCAACAACCGTGATATGGTGAATTTCAAGTTTGATTCCTCTAAACCTTATTACTTAGGATTAGTAATTGATAGACTAAAAGATGTAACCAAAACTCTTAAAAGTTCTGATTTACTAATTATGGATTATAGTGATGGAAATTCATTCATCACGGCAGAATCTAATGGTTTAAAAAGAAACATTAAATTGATTGATATTTCTTTAATTGGGCAACCACCCGAATTAATGGTTACTCAAGAATACCAGTCAGTCATTGAATCTAAGAAAATGGCTTCATTTTTGAAGGCAATTTCCAAATCCATCTCTTTTGATGTAATTATAGATGATGATAATTTTATCATACGCTCAGAAACTGATGAGGGTCTTGCTGAGATTTCTTGGAAATCGGAGGATTGTAATTTAGACACCCAATTGACAAAAAGTGTTACTAACTTTTCAACGGCTGAAATAACTAAGGCCTTAGTTGCTTGTAAAAATAATTTAGTAATCAAAGGTTCAAACGATTCTCCGATTTCTTTTGAATGGGAGTTGGCTTCTAATTCAAGTATTAAATCACTTGTTGCACCGAGGGTCTAAAATGGCTACTAAACCGAAGATTTTTGACTCTATTAAATCTATGATAGATGTGGGAGAAGAGATAACTGCCGAACAAGTAATAGATAAGTTGATAGATATGGGGAGAAAGGAGATACCTACTAAAAAATCTTTATCCGTCAAATTTAAAAACGATAAACAATTTATAGTTATTAAGAGAGGGAGAAGTCCCACAATATTTAAACGCATTCTTTAAATAGCAGGGTTGTAATTTATTGATTATGCCTAAGAATCTTCCAATTGAATATACGAAGATAGAAGATTTTATTATGGAAGATGATAAATTTAATAATTTAACTTCTTGGGTAAATCATGTTGTTGAAGATTTGCAAAATATTGCATATCGAAAATCAAATGGAACATTAGTAACGGATAAAGCAAATGCCACTAATCTTAAACTAACAGAAGATAGAAAAACTGCTTTAGTCGAAGACCTAGGATATAGGTTTGGAAAAAAAGGTGAAACTTCACGGTTAATGGAGATTGAAAGAAGGTTGATTGGGAAATATCGAATTAGCATGGTTGATGAGGAAACTAAGGTAAAGCGTAAAGAGGTTTTAGATGAGTTTCTTAAATATTTTAATACTACACCCATTACGAATGAAAGTGACCCGCAGGAAATCAAAAATAAACCTAAATCTGAAGAAGTGGAATTAACATTAGATGAGGTGATTAGGAGAGGTTTGTTGATAGCCGCTATTGAATCTAATGAGAGGTATGGGAATCTAAAATTAGGGGTCGGAGGAGTTATTGCTACATTGATAAACTATCCTGTTAAAGATATTCAAAAGAAGGATGTTGCTCGAAAAATACAACAAGAAAAAATGATACCTGAGTTTGAGAAGATTATGGAGGATAAATCTATCGAGGATTTGAAGTCAATTTTGAATGAAGAATTTCCGAATTTTGAATTTGTCGAAGCGAAGCAAGAGGATGAAAAAAAATATGAAATAGAGTATTTCTTCCCCATAGGAGATTATTTTCCTACTATTGTTTATTATGAAAACAAAACTCTTGATAAAGAGGGAGAGGTTTCTTTGAAGGCATTAATTAAAAAATTTAATGTGAAATCAGATGAAAGTTTAATGCAGATTTATAATTGGATGATTGCCCATCAACCGGATGGTCCTGAATATCCTCAATCCACAGGAGGGAGTTATGTAATGGTTTTAACCAATCGCCCTTCCACATCACTTAGACCCACGACAGGGATGCCTTGGTATAATTGTGGTTCATGTGCTTCTTGGCAAGGGGGTGCAGGGCCTCGAAACCCTATGGGAAGAAATGGATATACCTCGTCTTGGACTGGATGGACAGATATGAAGTATATGAATATGATGGCTTTAATATTTGCTAATAATGATTCGGGAGAAAGTGATTTAGAAGAAATTAATTCTGATTGGCCTATTGTTTATGATGATACTTGTAAGGGGAGAATAATGCTTAGGTGGGGCTATGTTTCAGACGATAAACAATTTAAAACTCAAGAAGAGAAATATGATAAAAACGCTCGTATAGGATTTAGTGTTGAAACTTATTATGGTCTTGAATCTAACAAGAAAAATGCATATAGAAAAATTCTAACAACTACTGCTTCGATGGTATTGAACGACTCAGGATTAAGTGAGAAATACTGGCAGATGCTTCATGCACCCCACAAGCATTGGGGAGCAACAGACCGAAGCGAATCAGCATTAGGGGGTGGCGGAGTTTCTGCATATGGAAAACAAATTAGAACTAAAAGACAGGGAACTATTAATGGTAGTTATTATGTTGATGAAAGTATTGATGTATTAGATGAGCAAAAGAATATTGCTATGTCTAATACCTTAACTATTGGAGATGCAATGGGATTGAGTAAAAGAAGAATTCCTGCTGAAGTAAGAGTTTTGTTAGCGCAGAATCCGAGAATATGGTTATACCCTACCGCAATTAATGAACTTTTCGGGTTAAAGGATTTAACCACAAATTTAATATTACTTAATTCTCTTTCTTGCACCTCTCAGCAACTATTAGAATTTTTCAATCATTTAGATTTTTATGATAAGGAAGACCAATTTTCCATTATTAAAACAATACTAAAAAATCAAGCATTTGATGAAATTATAGAAAATAGATTGATAAACTATATTAAAAATAATTCATCCACATTTGAAGACCTATTTAACAGGAATAAAATATATGCCAACCTTGAAATGGAAGATAAGGTAACTTATAGTCTTTTCCTATTATTAGACGCTCCCGATACTGTATATTCTCTTTATTATATCCCATTTTCTCAAAATACTGTTAGTAAAATGATAGATATTCTATCTAATAGAAGAAGCGTAACAGGAACTTATGGTCTTATTCATAATTTATTATTCGCTAAGAATACAGATACGACTAATTATATTAAAATATTGGACATTTTGAAGAGGAGTTTGAGTTATAAGAAAAATAAGTATGTAGGAGATGCTTTAGATTCCTTAAACTTAGTATTAAGTTCTTATATAATTAACTATAATTTATTAGACAACAATACTGTTAGAGATTATTATCTTCAAATCATTAAAACAATTTGCACACCCGATGCCATTCAAGCAAAGCCATCCCTCATTGAAAGTTTTATCATCGGTGAAAGAGATAGTATGCACCATTTCTTAGACCGGCAAGGAGGGGCTGAGGGATTAGGGAGTCTTCCTTTTGTATATGATTATTATATTGAATGTCTAAAGAAACAAAAGGATAATCTGAATCCATTTCCTTTCCCTGAACCTTCTGCATTAGGTATGTTTTTACTACTAAATTCAAAATCTAAAACTATTGAGAATTACAATTCAATTGAGAAAATTAGAACCATGCTTGGAAAAAGTGATATAACTAATTTTTCGGAACTAAGTGATATGACTATATATTCCCTTCTATCTTGTATGTTAGATTTTGATGCTCCAAATTTAGTTGGAGAAAAAATTATTAATAATCCTGCCCTAAGAATAGAATTATTCAAAGCCTTGAAAGACAAATCATTATATGATAGAAACTTTACAGAATTAATAAGATATAATATTGTTGCTTTTGTGGAAGTGGATAAATTTTCATTTTATAAGGATGAGATAGAGTCTTATATATTAAATACAATAATGGAAAATAAATATTATAAACTTTTGAATCAAAAAGGAGATTTCAGAATTGCAGACTTAGCAACATACTTAATCGAGCCTAATCAAATTAATGAATTATTCATAATAAGTTTAAAGGAGTGTTTCGGAGAGTTTTATAATGTGGACTCATTCATTGTGAGGAATCCTTTACCAGTCGAAGAGTATAGGAGAGCAGTTGATGATGGAGATATAGAATCTATACTGGAATTAGAAGAGGTAATAAATAATATTAAAGAAAGTGAAGAATGGAAAGCAATTGATTTTGTGATGTTCGGAGATATATTGAAGGGCTTCTGTCAAAATCCACGATTATCTCAAAACATTCAAAACTTTATTATTTTTGATTTACTTGAAATTTCAAAAGAATACGAAATTCAAGATGCTTATAGAAAATTAGATATGCCTTCCATCTATTTAGCCATAGCGAGTAATCCTAATATATCACTTTCTTGTATTACCTATTTATTAGAGATGAAAGTTGCTGAAATCCAATCCATTAAAAATAGATTAGCACAAAATCCTAATGTTCCTATGGAACTTTTAATTTCTAACAAAATAAGTAGTAAAAACACGTTATTTGATTTATTCCCTTATGAGGTATTAATGAATACACAAATAGACCAAAATGACTTTTACAAATTATATAATTATATTTTGACAATACTAAATACCAATATTAATCCAAAAACATTTAACATGAATCAATTTGTAAATGAAAAATTAAATCCTTATTTAAGTTTTGAAAAAGGTTTAGATTTAAGGAAGAGTATTGAGCAACTATTATACTCGAATAATAAAGATTTATTTTATTGGAGGGGCGGATTTAATCTTGCTAAGAAATTCGGCAAAATAGATAATATCAATTATTGGTTGATGGGGGGTGGCGAGGGAGGGATTGCCGACAACCCAGTAATCCCCTCTAAAGAATATCAACAATTTAGTATATTGAAATGGGATTCGGATAAGTCAAGGAATGTTCTTATGAATATTGAAAACCATAAAATTATTAACAAGAAGTTAATATATGTTGAAGGCACTAAAACCTCTTTTGATGAGAATAATCATTTACAAAATATTCCAATGAGTGAGAACATAGAGATAAATCGTTTATTTGGTTATATACCTGAAGATGCAAGAAACCCTCCCGGAGAGATAATTTATTGTAATACTTGTCTTCAGCGCACGACTGAAAAGGGTAAGCCAGTAAAATATAAATTTAATACGATGGAAGAAGCACTCAAACACAAAGAAAACAAACATCCTGATGAAGAAGATTTTATTACTGAGCCTGATAAGGTAAAGAAATGGACACATGAATGTATCTTCGTAATCATAGATAATAAACCTCCTACCAAAGAACTTAGAATTCCTGATTGGAGATATACACTTACTTCAAAGGCATATAAGAATCTAATCAATACAATTGGAGTTAGAGTAGGCAGTATTGCTATGTTCGACAGATTATACGACACCTTGCCAATATCATGCAATTTAGGAAACCAAACTTCAGAATATAATATAATGGATATGATTAAAAACATCAATCAAAACCAAGCGTGGTCGGTGGATTTTATTGATGAAAACTTAGATTTATTATGTAATGCTATGCAAGGAGATAGTGGAAACATGGATATGTGGAGTAATTTCATATTCACTTCAGACTTTATAGAACACTCCATAGGATTGTTTAATGATAATCCTGAAAACTATTCTAACTTAATGATTTATATATTAGGGTGCATTAATTTAGATATAATTAATTATGCAGATTTACAAGACCTAACTTTTAAAATTACGGATATAGATACATTAATCATGGTAAATAGGTTTTTGAGTGAAGTTAAGTTTTAAATAGTCGCACCCTAATTTATAATTTATGGACAACATTCAAGTTAGGGTAAAAGAATTGCATACTCTAAGAGAACCTTATAAGGGGAAAAAATATTTCATAAACCTACCCCAATATCCTACCGATTCAGATGGTGATTTGGATGATGAACAAAAGGCCACACTCATAGAAGATTGGACTAATAGTTTAGCGGAACAAATAAACAACAAACCCCATAATCCTCGCTCAGATATATTGTATAATACAAGAACAAAAAGTCGAATAGCGAAGTTGTATAAACAAGAGGGTGATGAGGGTAGTGAATGGAAAAGTCGTTATTTACAGGAAAAGAACCCGACTAAATGGGCAACTTTTGAAAATTTAATATCAGACGAACCAATAGATGAAAATTATTGGTTTAATTCAGGTATTATTGAACGTCAAGGGGCGAGATTGGGGAGAATGATGGATTGGGGATATACGAGTAAAGAATTTCTTCGAGGAATGATAAGAAATAAGGTCAATGGTGCGAGTGTAAAATCAAGCAAACATTTCGTTGGAAAGCAAGGCGAAAAATCTCGAATATTTGATTTGCTTAATGGTTATTACTATATTACCACAGAAGATGCAGAAGCCATAGGGCAATTATTACCATTCATTTTAAATTTCTTGAAAAAATTGAATACTGAAGATGACTTTGTGGAATTAAGGCAGATTAATCCCAATACGGGTGAAAAAATTAATCCCAATCAAGAGGAAATCCAATATCAATTTATAAATCCTAATGATATATATCATACTCATTTGAGATTTCAAGTATTACAAGAAGTCGCTGTCGAGATTTTGCAAGACATAGAATTAGATATAGACTTAATTATTAAATACTGGATGGCTCAAGAAAAGTTACTAAGGGGTCAAGTAAGGACTCCTGCAATGGTAACTGGAAAAGTCATAGGATTCTTTAAGGCCAATGGCTCATACGCTAAGGCACTTACAGATGTTGGAATAGATAATAAACAATTATCCGAGATGATTAAAAACGCTCAAAATCTATTGGATGAAATAAATCAATTAGATGATGATGAACTACAATCTTTCGTTGATGATAAGAAAGCCGAATTAGAGCCTGTGAGAGATTTACAAACAACTGAAGAATATGTTTTTGAAAAGATAAAAATTTCCACTTTACTAAATAAAATTAAAGATAAAGAGGCGAAAAAGGCACTTACGATGTTCAGACCACCTACATCAGCAGGAAAGGATGTGGGGGGATTATCTATCGAGGAAAAAATGAAAGAATTAGCAATAGAGAAAGAACACTTTCTTATTTGGATAACCAATGACCCTATTCAAATTATCACTCAAAACACATCTCAAGCATGGGGTCAAAAAACTTCAAGTATGTGGTATGGTGGCGATGATAGTAAAGCAGGGAGGAGTTGTATTAATTTCAACGGTCAATACGCTTGTGGTCCTTTCTTTGATTTCTATAATGGTAATGGAGTTGCTTACGTTGCTAAGATTAATGAAGATACTATTAATGACTACATGAGTGTTATGGAGAAGGAAGATAAAAAGAAATTCCCTAACCTTTCTAAAATGACTCCTGAAGAGTTATTCAATAGTGATGAATGTCAGATAGTGGGTCGTATGAGTTTAAGGTGGGGAAATAAAAAGAATGCTGAAGGAACTAAAATAGGTTGGGGAACTGGATTGGAAACCACTATATATCCCAAAGACCAAACATGGGCATTCAAGGCATTTCAAGGAGTAGCACGAATCTTGAAAGAGATGAAGGACAATTTAGGAAATAGTATATGGGATTCGAGTGTTAATAAAGACAACGTGCCAATGCAAATAATTAAAGCACCTTATAAGATGGGTTGGGCTTACTTAGATTATAATGGGACTGGTTATTATGATTCGATTCCTGTGGGAGATTATGACTGTGAAGGAGTTGGAACTATGAGCAGTAAAAATTTAGTCCCTCAGTATGATATTGGTTTAAAATTTGGTGCGAGTTCATCCAGTTCGGCGAGAGCCATTCAATTAGAAGAAGGAGTCGAATTAAACTACGAGGACTATGTTCGCTTCGATTTTAGAGATTTTCAACAAATTACGCAAGGTCTTTTAAAAGACATTAGACTTTATGGGAGTATAGACCCCTCAATTTATAGAACAGTTGCACAAAATCCTCAAATATGGGTATCAGAACCTTCGTTAGCAATTGTTATAAACGGTTTATTTGCCAATACACGGCAAGAACAGTATCAACCTATAAGAAAGGAATTTTTAGAATTTGCTTTGGACACATCTTCACAAAATATTTCATGGCTTCTTCAATACCCTGTAAATGAAACTTCAATAGTAGGGACATTAGATATGTATGATACTACAAAGACTTGGAATTATGGAGAAAATTGTTTGTTGAAAACAATATACAATCACCCCTCAGTCATGCAAACATTTAAGGGACACTCCCCTGATATATCCATTCAAGAACACCTTTATAACCAAGAGATAAAATTAGTGAATAGTGCAACAGGACAAGATTTTGCTATGGCTTCAGATTTATTTCTTTTAGATTTGAATATAGATACAGGTAAGGCCCCTGCACGAATGATAGATGATGCGGTTTTAACATACATGATTCAAGATTTGAAGAGTTCTGCTAAGAAATTGAAGATGGATATAGGTTCTTCTTCCAAGATTTTTCCCCACATCAATGTTGATTGGGATTTTTGGAGCAACCGAACTCAAACGGCTAATGTATTGAAAGACCATACTGGATTGGTTTTAGCCTATTATCAACTTAAGACAATCCATAACCTTTCATACTCCCCATTATTGTCCTCTAATAATTACAAAACCTTGTGTGAAGTCATGGGACTACTATATAAATTCCTCAATTCTGAACCTATGTCCTCAAGAAAGTATAAAAAAATTATGCAACAATATTATAAAGCATATAAAGCATTATCTATGAATTTATTATATGATAAATCCAATATTTCAAGTATATGTTATTCTGACACCACACTCTTTACCCACACAATTCAACCACAACTATTAAATTCATCTGAGGTTATGGATTGGGCATTCAATTCATTATATGGGGTCGGCACACCCCCCATAATTGGACAGTTGGTTAGTGATGATTATGAATCAAGAAACAGAAACCCCCTCTCAAAATTAGTAATTAATTCTGATGATGTATTAAATATAGTGGATTTGCAAAATACTATTTGTATTAATTCATGGGATAATATTCCTATGGGTGCTACTGATAATCCATATAAACTGTATATTTATTATTATCTTTATCACTTTAGCCGTTCTCCTCGCACATTTAATAAAGTTTTCAATTCTTACATGGAATTTATTAACAAGTATGGCTCTCTTAATGTAGGAAGTCCTAATGGTTCTTTCCCGCTAACTGCAATACTTCTCGATAATTTAGTGGACCGAGATGGAAATCTTCTTTCCACTAACCCATTTATTAATAACAAACAAATCGAACAATTATACCCCTATTTGAATCCTAATTCATATGCTGAATCAAAAGATGGCTCTTTTACACCACAGGTCGGTGATTTTTCACAATTGCGAACAACTGTATTTGGTAAGGGGCTTGATGTTTCCGAATTTGAGAGGGATTCAGTAGGGGATGATGGATTAAATGCCTTCATAGGATTAATTTTATATGGAGATAATGCTCCGCAACAATATGGAATGGATAATCTTTTTAAATTACTAAGGACTCCTAATCAATTTAGGATGGCTGAAATGGCAATGCTTAAATTATCATTAGGACCTTACTTTACTGATAGGAGGGGTGAGTATATTTTTAAAGTTCCTACTGAATTGAAGAGATTATCTGAAGCAGAACTTTTAGAGTTATTGTATAGTGATGTGGATGCTTATTCAGCAAGAGAAGAACTTCAAAGTGATATAGAACTTAGACTAAATAGATTGAAAAACTATTTGGTAATTTTTGCACAGAACCCATACATCCCACAATCTATGCAATCAAGACTAATACTTTCGACTCAAAATACTAATGCATTTTCTAAATCAGTAAAGATAATAGAAACAACTAATGGTCGAAGAATTAATCAATCCGAGGCTAATATTCATTATAGTGATATATTTGACCTCTATGGAAGTAATATATACAATGAAGTAAGGTATAGAGAGATAGTATCGCAATTAGTAAAGAATCCTATAATTGGCGTTCCCACTATTAATCAAATAGTTACTTATATAGACGAATCATTAATATCTCAATTGATATTAAATGCTAAGTTTGATTTAGATGCTGAAGAGTTATTCAAGCAAAAGGATATTATTAATCAATATTTATTTGATATGGCTCCTGAAATTATAGAAAAGAATCCTGCGATAAGTGATGAGATAAGACTTAAATTATTTGAAATATATCTTAATAATATTTTTAAAACCCCCTTGCCAAATATGACTGATTCATTGAAAATACTTAGGGATTTTGTATATGATTCAGGAAATGTCTATAATTTTAGAAATATTACCAATTATGGTAATTTCCAATCAGTTTTACAAAAACTAAATTTTGATAACATAGGTATGTGGAGAGGCGGTTTTGGTAGGTTTAATCTTAATAAATTTATTCCTTCTAATGTAATGAGAGAGGGAGATTCTATATGTGAGAAACCTATTATTAAACAAAAGCCTCAACTTATTATAGATATTAATTTTAAACCTCCTTATGATAATGTTTTCATATCTCAAGATGGACAATTTTTGACTGAAGATTTACAAGAGGAGTTGAGAGAAATCGAAAATTCCATAGAACAATTGAACGATGAGATTCAAAGCGAGGTGGAGGAATTAGGTTGGGAGGATTATGATGACTTACAAAATAATATGGCTGAAGATATGAGAGGGTTAGAAGAATATAATAATCTTCGGGAATTACTTCAAGCAAAAGAGGGAAAGGCTAAGGCTAAGAGGGAATTAAAGGAGAAAAAAGCCGAACTTAGGCAATCAGCCCCTATTAAAACTACTATTCGTTACATAGATAACAAAGAGGAAAGTCAAAAGGGCATTAAACTTTCAGGAAGATATTGGGATAGTAGTCGTAAAAGGATGAGTAATAAATGGAGTGAATTCTATTCAGATTGGAATGCCGTTTATGGTGCAGGTAATTACGGGGAAAGAGCCGATGGAAGCCCTAAAAATTGGAAGAATCAAATTACATTAGTTTTCTTTGATAACAATCCCAACATAGGTTGGAATCCTCTTTCCACCACAGGTAATCAACTACCCAAATGGAGAATGAATGATACATATTGCAGGAACGAGGCATTCACAAGGATAATGGGAAGTATGATAGATAAGATGAAAAATCCAGAAGAAAATTTAACTCCATTATTACTTGCGCTCATAGACTTTATTGAGAAAAGTGGAAACTTTAGGTGGAATTTAAGTAGTGGAGAAATAGTTTCAAGAAATAACATTATGCTATTAGATGGCGATTCTTATAGAGCAGGTATTGGAAATAGTAGGAGGTTAGACCTCGGTTCGATTTTCAGGGATATTGATTTGGAGAATCTATGGCCTTATATTGAATATGCCGACTCAACTGATTCTTTTTATACTGAAAATAAGATAGCATTCTTAATGTTTTTAACTAATTTGTCGGCTGGAGGAGGATATTCGCAGTATAAAAGACCGAATCCTAAATTTTTAGATTTACTATATCAAATAGGTGATGCAGGGAATTATTATGAGGCTCTTGCAAAATCAGAACTCCTAACTTATGATTTTCCAAATTTGAATCCCGAAACCCTACAAACATACTTTAAGTATGATTTAGGAAAAATAGGAGTCATAGAGATTAATTCAAGAGGAATATTATATAATGCATTCGATTACGAAAATTTCGTTAATACAACAGGTTATAACATACTTAGAGGAATGGGTAGGAAGATTGAGGGAGTCGAAAATGATATTAGTATTTTTGCTGAAATATATGATGCTTCAATATCTCGACCCAACTCAAATATACATAGCCATACTCGAAGCATCTTATTAGAGAGGCAAGAAGATTGGGTGACATATATGAGAAAGCGAGGAGAGGTGAATCCTGAAGGAGTTATTCAAGAGGCTGAAGAATATGAGTCATCTAAAAAGGAAAGCCTTAATATAGATGATAAAAAGATGGAGAGATATATTAGATTAATTCTAGGAGGTAAAGAAGTTGCCCAAAGTAATGTGTCCTGACTGTAATGAGGTATTTAGCAATCGCAAAGCCTTTACGGACCATAAGGCCAAGACAGGACATAAGGGCGGAGCCATTATTTACACCGAGCCTAAAAAAGATGATAAGAAAAAGAAAACTAAATCTGATAAGTCTAATAAGAAAAAACCATTTGAATGTCCTCGTTGTGAAAGGCGTTTTAAAACCAAAAAGGCCCTAGAAAATCACCAAAGAGATAAAAAGCATTTCGATACTAAGAAAGTTTTAGGAGGGGCAAAGCCTGTCGAAATAAAAAAACTCCCGGCTCCCAAAGAACCAAAGAAAGAAGAACCAAAAGAAGAGGTAGTAATAGCGACTCGCTCAGAAATAGAGGGCGATGCCTATGTGGTTATAACTAATACCGATTACGAAAAAATTATGAATAGTTTAGAAACACTAAAAAAGACTATTACTTTGGATAATATATCATTTCAACAATTACAAAACACCGATTCGTGGGTGGTGTCTTACGCCCTCAAGGATGAGAGTGAGTGGGATTATATTTTGTTTTATTGTGACTTTGTGGAAATAGAACACAATTTAGAATCCTTTTTATCATTACAAGATAAAATAAATTTAGATAGCAAACCTAAAATATTTGATATGGCTTCTTTGGATTCGAGAATAGGGGTTAATGATGATATTTATGAAACTAATGAGTGTCTTATTATTACACATGAGGGTCAAGACGCAGTTAGTTATGGTGAGTTAATAATTATCATAAGCCAAAAATTAAAATCAGATTCTAATGCATTAGGTCCTGAAGACCTTCTCTTAGTGGGGGGAAGTTGGACAAAACCCGTTATCGTTACACCTCCCGCTAAAAAGACAAAAACTATATACAGGCAAAATTGGACTACAAGAGATTGGATAGATGTGGATGATGATTACTATGGGATGGCTATGTGGAGCGCAGAAGGCAAGGAAAATCCTTCAGAAGATAACGAGGAAGAGGAAGAAGAAGAAATTGAAACCTTCCAAACGAATCCTGTTTATCGTATTACTGATGACGCGTTATTCATTGATAAGTTAGTAAATGTTGAATTAGTAGTAATTCCGAAAGAAAATCCCTCAGAAGATGATGTTAAAAAAAAAGTGAATATCGAAGATGATGTTCAAGAAGAAGTGAATATCGAAGATGATGTTCAAGATACTTCAGGAGGCGTTGAAATGAAAGAGAAGATTACAACTTATTCGGATTCAGGTGGAAAATACCTAAATGATTGGAGTGGAAAGCCATTGGGTGATAATTTAAATAGACTCATTGATATTATTGAAAAAACTCCTATGGAGAATTTTGATAATATGAATAGCAACAAAAATCTTGGTGAAATTTCAGAAGATGACATAGTATCATATTTATTTAAAAACCCCCAATCATTATTTTTATCTAAGAATTTTAAAGTAGGTCAATCTGGAAATGACGGTTATAGTATTTTTACTAACTTTGACCTAAAAATCCCAAGCAGAATCTTGCAGTATGATATAATTAGAATTAGTGCTGATAGTGCGGCTGATTTAACAGAAGTGAAACAGGTTGAAAGGCATGGAGGGATGCGGATTGACTTTCTTGTTGGAGAGTTCGAGAAAAATTATTGGGCTTACATGGGACAATTCCCATATCCATATTTTCAAAATATAGAATATTAATACTTTATAGGCAAGAAAATTTAATGCTAACAAAGGTATTAAATAGTTGATAAACAAGGTAATATTATGTATGAACCAACCGATTTTGCAGACACGATTTTCCGCCAAAGATATGCACTAAATCACGAAGAAAGTTGGGATGAGGCTTGTGAGCGTGTTGCAAAACACATATCTTCTGCGGAGAACGGAAACCGTGATAAATGGAGTAGCAGGTTCAAAGATGTAATGGTATCAAACCGTTTTGTTCCCGGTGGGAGAATATGGTATGGTAGTGGAAGATTGAAAGGCCAACTCCTAAATTGCTTTGTAGTTCCTGCTGATGATAGTCGTGAAGGTTGGGGAAAGACGGTTAGTGATATGTTAGTTATTAGTGGAACAGGGGGGGGAGTAGGAATTAATTTCAGCCCCATTAGGCCGAGAGGGACACCGATAAGAGGAACTGGGGGTCAAGCAACTGGAGCAGTATCTCTTATGGAAGTTATTAATCAAACAGGAGAGGTCATTAAAGCAGGGGGGGGCAGAAGAACTGCCCTCATGCAATGCCTTCGTTACGACCATGCAGATATTATGGAGTTTTTAAGTAAGAAGTTTAATAGATTTGAACTAACAGAAGAAAACGCCAAGCAGTTGATAATGGAAACCTATCCCAATATTCCTTCAGATTCATTAGATGAGATTTTAGATAACTATGATGAAGGGGTTGAAAATGTAATTAGGACATTAGTTAAATACCAATTAGACCAACGCCTGAAGAATGCAAATGTTTCGGTATTGGTGGACAATGATTTCTTTGATAAAATAAAAAATGAGGAAGATATTGTTTTTGAATGGAATAATAAAGAGGTAAGTCGTATTCCGGCTAAAGAAATATGGGACATTATAGTTTATAATTCTTGGGAATCGGGAGAACCGGGCATTTTGAATGAGGGTTTAGCCAATGAGATGAATAATATTTGGTATTATAAAAAATTAATTTCAACTAATCCTTGTGGAGAAATTTGGTTAGAACCTTATGGTTGTTGTGATTTAGGAGCCATAAATTTGGTAAGCCATATTAATCCTGAAACTAATGAAATAGATTGGGATATGTTGGCCGATACAGTAACTGTTGGAGTAAGGTTTTTGGATGATGTTTTGGATGTTAATATATATCCACTTCCTGAAATTGAAAAGAATTGTCAAAATGTTCGCAGAATCGGTTTAGGAATTATGGGTCTTGGACATTGTTTAATCAAGATGGGGTATAGATACGATAATGGAGAGGGTCGAAAAATGGTCGAGAAGATTATGAATTATATTAAGAAAAGGGCATACGAGGCTTCAACATATATTGCGGCGGAGAAAGGTTCGTTTCCCGCATTCGATACTGAAAAATTCCTTGAAAGTGGATTTTGTAAGACACTCACCAAAGGAATTAGGGCTAAGATAAGAGAATATGGTATCAGAAACTGTGCCTTATTAACAATTGCCCCTACTGGGACAACATCAATCGTATCAGGAACATCTTCAGGAATTGAACCTGTGTTCTCACCGGGATATAAGAGAAGATATTATGCAGATGTGAAAGATAGTAATGAAAGACAAATCAAAGAAGAGATTGTTATTGACCCCCTATTTCAAACCTTATATGAAGAGGGATATGATTTGACTTCCTTTATTTCAGCCCATGAAATTTCGGTGGAAGACCATTTGAGAATGCAAATAGTAGTTCAGAAGCACATAGATAATGCAGTAAGTAAGACTATTAATCTCCCACAAGACTATCCTGTGGAAAAATATGGGAATCTTCTTTTAAAATATGCTCCGATGTGTAAAGGAACAACAGTATATAGAAGTGGAAGTCGAGGAAATGAACCATTAGTCCCATTAAGTGTGGATGAGGCTCAAAAACATTTAGAATCTCAAGGAATTTTGATTGGGTCTGCTATGAGTGATTGCATGAGTGGTATATGCGAGGTATGATAATGTTAGATAATTTTGCCTTTGAAATAGGAGTAAAATTAGGCGAAAAATCTTATCATAGGAATAAGCCCTTTTATCAAGATATGTATAATAAATTAGAAACGGAAAACGATGCTTTAGAAGTAATGGCTAATTGTTGGTTGGCGGAAGAAGACCAAATTAGATTAATTTACGACAATTATGATATAATTGATTTAAGGATGGGCTGGTCGAAGGGTTTTTTAGATTCTTTGTTTCCCCTGAGAGATTTATGCTAACCGATAAATTTAAGTATTAGTTTGTAATCGAAGGTTATGGAGATTTTTATCGGAGAGGGGCTGATTAGTGATTATTATGTGCAAAAGAGTGTTGAAAATATAATACATAATGCATTATATAGAGGAACATTTGAATTATATAAGAATGGAGAAAATCTTTTTATAGACATTCAAAACTCTAATTATATCTCTAAAGAAACTCATGAAGACTTAGGAAAACAAATAAAAATCGCTTTGAAAGATTGTGAGTGTAAATCATTAATATATACCTACGGAAAAAAAACTGCAATCATAAATTGATATATTGCAAAGTTTTAAATAGGTAAAATATTAACTTAAAATTAGATTGATATGACGGATGCCGACAATTTAATAAAAGAAGAAGACTACTCTCAATACACAGTATATGAGTTAAAAGATGAATTGAAAGAAAGAGGCCTAAAGGTTTCGGGAAAAAAGTCCGAGTTAATTTCTCGCTTAGTATCTGACCTAAACTCCACAGTCGAAGCAGTTGAAAATGTTATCGAGCAAACTGAAGAGGCGGCGGATGCAGTTGAAACTGCCGCAGACGAAGTGGAGGATGTAGCAGATAAGATTGCTGAAAAAGATATTAAGGGCGCACTTACAGAACTGAAGGATGCTTCTGATGATATTGAAAGGGCGGCAGAAGAAACTATTGAGGCCGTTGAAGATGCTCTTGAAACTGCTGAAGACTTAGAGGATAAGGCAAGAACAATTATGGCTCGCTGGAACGAACTTTCTGCAACACAAAGAATTATTGCAGGTGTGGTTGCCGTTGGAGCGATTGGTTTCGTAGCAGTATCAGGCGGATATATATCTCTTTAGATTAAGGGGGTATCTTTTTGGACTATTTAGTTTCCATTTTACTCCCTACGAGGAATAGGCCAAATTCTTTAATTGAGTCTGTTAAATCTTTAGTGGATAATGCAGACAATATTGATGATATTCAAGTTTTATTAAAAATTGATGATGATGATTATTCTTATTGGAATATATATCCTCAATTGTATGAAATTACACCACATATTAAAATCATTATTTCTCCAAGAGGCAATGGTTACTGGGACTTACATAAATATGTGAATAACTTATGTTCCATAGCAGATGGGAAATATTTATTTTTATGGAATGATGATGCTATAATGGAAACTAAAGGGTGGGATAGTATATTACAAGAAAATGAGAGTGGATTATTTGGCGAACCAACTAAAATAATATTTTTTGAAACAAATACATGGCCTACTATATTTCCCATCATTCATAAGAATATATATGATATATTAGGACATTTTTCTTTGATGCCTCATAATGATGGTTGGATAGTAAATGTAGGTCTTAAAGCAGAAATGACAAGGTATGAGCCTCGGATTAGAGCAATTCATGACCGATTTGACGCTACTGGAAATCATAACGATACTACATATGCAGACCAATATAATTTAAACGGCATTAATCCTTATGAAACAATTAATGCTTTGTGGTATTCAATGGATATGATATTGAATAGATTAGAAGATATAAATAAATTGAGAGATTATGCGGGGTTGGAAAGGGTGAACACATCTAATTATATTAAAGAGGAAGCAAATTTAATTAACGAACCTCCACTCTATGATTTTGATAAATTTTGGAAAATTCATAAAGTTGAAGAGAAGGATAGGTATTATCATTATACTCATTAAACAAAAGATTTAAATAAGTTATAATTTTATTTTTTGTATATGAATGTAGGTTTCTTAGGACTTGGGAAGTTAGGATTGCCTGTTGCATTATCTGTGGAAGAAAATGGACATAATGTAGCGGGTATAGATATAGATGAAAAAACTATCGAGATGATAAAAAATAAAAGCCTTTTAGATGAACGAGGTAATTTGGTTTTAGGTCATGAAATGAAAGCAAATCAACTTCTCTCAAACTCTAATTTAAAAATTATGAATATGGATGAATTAGTTAAATTTTCTGATATTATTTTTGTTCCGATTCAAACACCTCATGACCCTTTGTATGAAGGGGTGACTCGCTTACCTGAAAGTCGTGTTGATTTTGATTATACATGGTTGCGTCAAGGGATTGCCGAATTAGCAGATGTGATTGATAAACAAGATGAAGAAAAAGTAGTTATAATTATCTCAACAGTTTTACCCGGCACTATTGAAAGGGAAATTAAACCTATTTTAAATAATAAAGTTAAACTTTGTTATAATCCATTTTTTATCGCTATGGGAACTGTAATTTCTGATTTCACAAATCCTGAATTCGTTTTATTCGGAGTCGATGATGAAAATGCGGCTACTGTCGCTGAGGATTTTTATAGAACTATTCATCAAAAACCCTTTTTCAAAACAGATTTGAAATCAGCCGAACTTATTAAAGTTGCTTATAATACATTTATTGGTATGAAAATAGTTTTTGCTAATACTATGATGGAAATTTGTTATCATACTGGAGCAAGTGTGGATTCCGTAACTGATGCAATGGGTTTAGCCGATGATAGGTTGATGACTAAAAAATATCTTTCAGGAGGGATGGGAGATGGAGGAGGTTGCCACCCAAGAGATAATATTGCTATGTCTTGGTTAGCCAACGAATTGAATTTATCCCATAACTTTTTTGATGATTTGATGAGTGCGAGGGAAAATCAAACTGAATGGTTAGCAGATTTGATTGAAGAAAGGCACAAAGTAAATAATAATCTTCCTATTGTTCTTATGGGGCAAACATTCAAGCCTGAAACGAATTTGGTTGTAGGTAGCCCTGCAATACTATTAGGAAACATACTTAAAGAAAGAAATATTGAATTCATGGTTCATGACCCCTATGTGGAAAATTTAAACAACGAGGTTTTAAATGAAAAATCCATATACTTAATCTCCACAAAACATGATGTTTTTGAAAATTTGATATTTCCAAAGAACTCTATAATTATAGACCCGCATAGATTTATTAATAAACTAATTAATCCTACATCAGAAATAATTTATTTAGGGTAAGATTTATATAAGTATTATGTAGGAATAATTATTATGAGAACTGCTGAATTTGTATCTCCGAAACACCCTGATAAACTATGTGACCGAATATCTGATGCTATATTGGATGAATATATGAGTGGTGATAAAAACTCTCGTTGTGCTATTGAAACTTGTGGAGGCCACGCCAAGATATTTATCACGGGTGAAGTGACTTCTAAGACAGATGTTTCAGACGAGAGAATTAAAGAGATAGTATATGACTTAACAGGAATTGATGATGTTATAATTCATATTCATGAGCAATCCTCATATATTGCTCAAGGAGTGGATGTTGGAGGGGCTGGCGACCAAGGGATTATGATTGGTTATGCTTGTAAGGAAAACGATGAGATGATTCCACATGAATATTACTTAGCGAGAAAACTAAACAAGCACATATATGAGCAATTTTCTTTTGACGGAAAAACACAAATTACTTTGAAGGATTATGAAGTAAGTGTAGTTGCCTCATTTCAAAATGCTCCAAAAGAGAACTTAGAGATTTTAGTTCGTGAATTTTTTGAACAATATCCTGAATACAAGATAGTAGCATTACATTGTAATCCTGCGGGTGATTGGGAGAAGGGTTCTTTTCAGGCAGATGCAGGAGTGACGGGAAGGAAATTGGCTACTGATAATTATGGACCGAGAGTTCCTTTGGGCGGAGGTGCATTTAGTGGTAAGGATGTAAGTAAGGTGGATAGGAGTGCGGCATACATGGCTAGGAGAATAGCAGTTGATTATCTTAATAAATATGATGCTCATGAAGTTAAGATAGAATTGAGTTATGCAATAGGATATGATAGACCTATTCAAGCAACTGCAATCCTTAACTATGGAGGAGGTTGGACTAAAAATGTGTTGGAAATCAATGATTACGATTTGTCACCTAATGGTATAATAAACTATCTTAATTTAAAAGATATTAAATTCGAGGAAACTGCTCAATGGGGTCATATGGGCTTAGAATTCCCTTGGGCATAAGTTTAGCCCCATTCCACAGATAACTTTTAAATAGTCGTAATTATTAAATATCATCATATGGCGCGAAAGAAAGAAACTCCAGTATGGGGGCGTAAATCAACAGTAAATGACTGGATGATGAAATATATCGGATTACCTATCGTGTGGGGGTGGCTTACTGCCGCACTCGCTATTGTTGGAATGGGTATTGTCGAACCCGAAGCAGTAATGCCTATGTTAGAAGGTTTCATTTCCCTTTTAGCAATTGTAGGAACTTTAGCCACCCTAATAGTTACATCTATGTTAGAATTGTGGAAGTCGGAACAAACTCAAGAAATAGGAACTATGGAAGATAGAATAGCCCATCGTCATAGATTGGAAGAAATGGAAATGTCACACCAACATAAAATGGCTGAAATTCAGGCTAACAATAAATTCATAGTTTCGGAAAATGATAATTTTGATAAAGAAATGGGAATTGCTAAAGACTTAAAAAAGAGAAAGTAAGATTTAAGTAGGTAATCTTGGCATTTAATATTATGTCTAAAAGTTTAGAGGAAGTTCTCAAAAAACATTTTAATGAGATGGCTTTTTACAGAACCCTTTTCGGATTTCTCAATTTAATAGTATCAAGTGTTATTGCATTAAAAATATTCAGTATTATTTGATACAAGGTTTTATAAGGGAGATTAATTAGCCCTTATTTATAGAATGGTAGTGGTGTTATAGTGGAAAATGAAATATTAATTTTATCTCTTTGTATATTGGCATTACTAATACATTCTATATATTTACACATAACAATACAAAGATTTAAAAGGGGCTTTCAGGAACTAACTAATGAGATGAATAACTTAGATAGTAAGGCTGATACTTTGAAAACATGGACATTCGAGATGTATAATTGGGCTAAAGGAAGGGGAAAGTGATGAAGATAGGTAAGAATAATTGTAATATTTCTAAACATCAAAGGCCTTGTATCTATGACTTAGTTAATTATGTTAAATTGGATAAAGATTTAGTAAATAATATATATCGTTGTAGGAGATGTAAAACTATGCATACTGAAAAGGTTAAATTAGATAATCCTGATTGTTTAATATCTCCTAATGGAAACCATAGTTGGAGTTTTAGTCAAAACATTTCATTTAGACAACATTGGAAGCATCAAGAAATTAGGGATTTGCAATGTTGTGATTATTGCACTACAACGAGAGAGGTAAGTTATATGAGGGATGTTGGATATAATCCTCATAGAAGTTAATCGTTTTACACAAGTATTTATATAGGTAATAGTAGCAGGATAAAATAGAGGGAGCAAAATGAAGAAGCAAACACAGAATGATATGTTAATAAGACATTTTAAAACAGAAGGAAGTATAAGTAATGTTGAAGCCCAAGCGGTCTATAAGATAAGGTCGCTACCCCGAAGAATTTGTGATTTGAAGGAGCAAGGTTATCAATTTACAAGAGAGTGGAAAAAGGATTTGACAGGGCAAAGATATGTTAGATACTTTATAAAAATGGAGTGATTAAAAATGGATAAATTTGTATCGGTAAAAACTACATCAGCAAAGAGTTTTATTAATTTGGCTGAAGTTAGTGCTATTTGTTTTAGTCATTATGAGGATAGTTGTGATATTCACATTAAGAGTGGAACTATTTTTACAACCATTTCAACAATGGAGGGTGATAAATTTTTTGAAACACATGAAAAATATTTGAAGATGGTTAATAAGGCAAGAACTTATGAGGTGAGAGTATGAGTATGAATAATGTTCAACAAGTAACTTATGATTACATGGTAAGTGAATATCATAGGGGAAGGCCTGAATCTTTTAGTGATGCTAATAGTTTTGACCTTTATACCATACACATGATGAGAGAAATTACTGAATTGGAAATTTCTCCTGAAACAAAAGAGGTCGCAGATAATTTTTCCGCATATGTTAAGGATAATAACCTTAAAATGCATAACGATAAATAATGGAGTGCTTGAATAATGGCATTACATGAAAAGTTCGGAAGCGGAAACGCCGATTCAACCCCAAAATTCAAACCTAACGATGTGGTATTGACTCCTATACCAATAGCAAAACAAACTATTAGTCTTTATGACATACCTGCGGGTTCAACAATATTAGACCCATGTAGGGGCGAAGGAGCATTCTATGATAACTACCCTGCTAATTGTGAAAAGGAATGGTGTGAGATAACAGAAGGAAAGGACTTCTTAGATTATGAAGGTCATGTTGATTGGGTTATTACAAACCCACCATATAGTATTCTCGATGAGTTTTTATTGAAGTCATTTGAAGTGAGTGATAATGTAGTATTTTTATTACCATTAAGTAAAATGTTCTCAAGTTTTAGACGCATTAGAAAAATACTCGATTATGGAAATATAGTATCAATAGATTTAATCAGCGCAGGTAAATGTGGTTTTCCTTTTGGTTTTCCTGCCTGTGCTTTTTATATGAAGCGAGATTATGTGGGTGAAACCCTGATTACAGAATGGCGCAATGGTAATTGAGGTAAAAGAAATGAGGATTATAAAGGATTTTAGTAATCTCCCCCCATTTAGTATTTGGGATAATGTCAAGGATGCACTTAAGAAAATCTTTAAGTAGTCGCCAAACAAGTTATTAATATGTCCCAAGATGATGAAGGTCGAGAGAGTAGTAGTCGAAAGGACATTATAAAAGAATTAAAAGATGCCGCCGCTTTGATTGATGCAGTAAGAGAAATATCTAAGGATGTTGATGAAAATACTGTATTAAACGGTGCAGGGAATGAAACCCAAGTTACGGTTGAAACCACACTTGAGGGAGATTTGGTTGATAGGGCAATTGAATCAGTTCAACGAAAGGCTGATAATATTAAAAAACTCATAACTACTTTGATTCCTGTTTTCTTATTATTTACAGGAGGAAGTTTAGAAGCCTTTGGTATTATAGATATATTTTCAGATGGTGATGAGATTCCTGATTCGAGAGATTGCAATTATGGTATTGATTGGGTGGATTGGACTTGGGAAGATGATGAATTAAATGTATTTGGTAATTTATGGACTGATTGTGATATAGATTCAAGTGATTCATTAGATAATATGGTGGTAATGGCTAATGCTTTCGATGGTGAAACTCCTAATCAAGAATGGGTATTAGGTAATATAGATTTGTTCAATTGGTATCAAGATATGAATTTCCACATTGAACTTGGTGATGCTCCTGATAGAGAATTGACTATATGGGTGGACTTATTTATTCAAGAAGAGTTTGATAATGGAGGAACTCCCATTGCACAAGACCAATTATTAATGGTTGAAAAACCCATAGAAATAGTAATGGGATGTATGGATTCTGAAGCGGAAAACTATGACCCTAATGCAAATCAAGATGATGGCTCATGTGAATACCCCCCTGAAGAAATTGGGGGTTGCACAGACCCCGAAGCCGACAACTATAATGGTGAAGCGACTGAAGACGATGGCTCATGTGAATACCCTCCTGAAGAACCTTGTGAAGTGGAAATTACTAATCACTATCGAGGTCATGTAGCCGATGATGAAGAACAAGATGCGATACTAATTGCATTTAGAGTGCTTCCTACTAATTGCGAGGATGAAAATCTAAAGATTGATATGGAATTATATCAAAATGGATATGCTTCAAATTATACGCACTATATTATGGTTGAAGGGGATGATGAATCTGATGTTAGCCATATATTTGATGATGTAGCAGTAGGTAATTCATGGATTCCCAAAGTTACTGCCTCATTAGATGGCGATGTTTTAGAACAAGTAACTTTTTGGGGAATTGATGTGGAAGAACAAGAATCTGAAAATTGCGAGATAAATCTATTTGATATTGACATTCAATTTAACAACACAGATGCAAGTGTTGGTTTCGACATTGATTGTGGAGAACAACCTAATGAACTTGAGGGCTACAATGTGTCGGTTCAATTTTTAGTCTATGAGGTAAATACTACTAATAGTGGACCAAACGCAACAAGTCCTCTTCAATGGGTCACGGAAACATATTATATTCAAGGATATATTGATGATGTAAGATTTTTATCATTAGATGATTTCATTAATAGTAGCATCACCCATTATGATTTCTATTGGTATGCAATATGGGAAGACAATGACGGAAATTCACAATATATTGAAAGAACATGGATGAATATAGAGTTTGAAAGCGAAGAACTAATTGGGTGTGATGACCCATCTATCTTTAACATCACTTCTCTCTCAGCCATTTTTACAGTTGTAAATGAAAACGACATTCATCTCGAATGGACTCTCGAACATGATGGTCCATCAAATGATGAACTTTGCATAGATTGGATTGAAATTGAAATCAACTTGTATAAAGATGGAAATTCATATGCGAGCCTATCCTTTGACGAGTTGGGTTCTTGGGCTATTACAGGTAGTGCAACTGAATTAACTATAACTCCTGAAGAGGCAGATATTTTAGGAAACTTACCAAGCGGTAGTTATGATGCCTTACTAAAGTTTTGGGAAGATGGAGAAACTGTCCCTGATTCTGATGTATTTACTAATGCGATAACCATTTCTGCTTAGATAAAGTTTATATACCAAAAGAACTTTTTTAATAATATGGCAGATATTAATACTAACACAATTGGTTCGGCTTATTTCTATTACCAATCAATCGGAGTAGTTTTAGTTTCCGTAATAGTGGGTTTAGTGGGAGTAGCCCTTATCTTAGCGAAGAGAGTTACTAAACAAGGAAGAATTATTGGAGGACTTTTGATAGGTCTATCAGGAGTAGTTATATTTACTACTTATAAAATATCAAAAAGACCTAAGTTAAGGAGTAATGTAGGAAAAATTAGTTTAGTCGGAGATGCGATAACAAAGTTCGTAGTATAATAAAAAATATAGGGGTTTAATAAATGAATATGGTGGATGCGATTCCTTTAATATTGACAATAGGAATTTTCACATGGGTATTGGGAATGCTCGTTATAGAGTCTTTAAGAGTTAAATTTAGTCGAAGAACTTAAAAGTTTGAACACCCTCTCTCAAAATACTTTCCCATTCTTTCGCCATTTTGATAGAGGTTTGTTTCTTTGCCCAAGTGATTGCCTTCTCTCTCATATTCCCTACATCATCGGGATTCAACAAATAGTGCTTTAAAACATCGGCCAATTTCCTATAATATTCTTCAGTATTTTCACCATCATGGTAAATAAATCCTCTATCTTGAATAACATCAGGTAATGACCCTACATTTGAAGCAAAACAAAACGCCCCTGCCCTTTGAGCCTCTAATGCAGTAATACAATAAGTTTCTTCAAAATCAGTAGGATAGAACCAAAAATCGGCCTTACTCCAAGCCTCAATTATTTCCTCATCTTGGACTTTAGGCCTAATAATTATTTCATGAGGCGATGATTCTATAACTTCTCTTAGAGTTGGGGTTTGGTTATCGTAGTAATCTATATTCCGTGTATCAGTCGCCCCCTCTCCAAAAACCTCCACAGAAATAGGAACTTCTTCATGAGGTATATTATTAATAATTTGAATCGCCTTCTTCAAATCCCGAACCCAATCAGAAGTCCATACCATCCTATAAGGTATCTTATTTTCAGGACTATCTGTATCAATCTTCTGATTTATTCCGTGTCCGATAGTAGCAAAATGCCCTTCGGGTAAATCATAATTACTCCTAATCTTCTTTTCGTGAAACGGTGTCAAAACTACGGTTCTTCTTATGACTTCATTTCTCACAGCCATTTCATAAATATGCTTTCCTGATTCAGATAAGGTTGCTCCCTGATACCAAGGCAACGGAGTAATGTCATGAAGCCAAAGAATTATATTAGGATGATTAGAATCTTCATAGATAAGGAAATTCAAATATCTTTGAACAATTACTGCATCGTAATCTTTAATATCATAGCCATAATTCTTCAATCCCTGCCCACCGAAGATATAAACCTCATGACCTAACTTATTAAGTGATACCGCTAACCTATATAATGAACCTTCACTCCCAAATCCCAAAGTTCTTTCACCTGAAGATTCATCTATCTTCTCCATTATCTCAAATACTCCATTATGATAGCCAGTCCAAAAAAGAATTTTCATATTTATTTATTCTCATAATACTTATTTAAAACTTTGCAACTCTTTATATATACGAATCTAAATCCTTTTATATGCGTAAGGATAGAGAGGATTCAATACCCTCTAAACCTTTTGACGAAAATATAGCATTTGTATTATTCGTAACCTTTTTATTGATTTCAGCAAGCGGAGCAACGCCTTCTGTGACGGATGAGGTTTCAAATATTTCACAAATTCCTTGTCATAAAATAAAGGGTGAAGTTATTAAAAAAGAAATGCAAGAAGAAAATTATGTTTTATATATAGAATTGGAGGTGGATGAAGAAGTGGAAGGCTATATTGTAAAAGTAAGTGAGATTACATATGAGGCTTATGATATAGGAGATAATTATGAACAAATTACTTGTGATGTGGGTTGGTATAATATGTTTAAAGACACGATTCAAGAAATGTTGGATGCTGGACTGTTAGAACAGTTTTAAATAGTCATTCATTAATTCTTACCTAATGGCTACATATACTGAATGGTGGGAGTGTCCTCATTGTGGTGGTGGCGGAAGTATTACCTTTGATTCAAGACCGGGTGGGGGAATCCCTCCGACATATGGAGAATGCGGTAGGTGTGGATATACATTTGGGTGCGGAGAAAATGAGGATTTCACGCACCCTAATTCTTATCAGTATTTGAAAACCCTTCACGATATTAACTCCGACTACTACTGGCAGTTCATTGAGGAGGGAGCAGATGAAGAAGATTTGGCTAGGGGGGCATATACCAAAGACGACTACTTCCGTATTATTTATGATGCTGGATTAGAAGGTATGATATTGAATCCTATAAATGCACGATTTCCTCCCATGACGGCAGATGAGTTCTTTTCCGATGAGTGGTGTCGTTTGAAGATTCTTGACCCGAAACAATGGTGTCCCTATTGTAAATCAAAGAGCCTATTATATCAATCTCCCTTTATGAATTGGAA
>JAAHTH010000800.1_pt1 | contig 29407 bp, 44 predicted proteins | sample 6116091 | NCBI WGS metagenome assembly JAAHTH01 (sample SAMN13939990, study PRJNA603662) | sponge metagenome | isolation source: marine sponge | host: Mycale hentscheli | place: New Zealand | collected 2006
TATCAGGTGCTCGCATTTAGGAGACACAAGGAGCCGACCCGAGAGAAGGGCCAGGTTGACCACACGAGCCCCGAGCATGCGCGAGCCTGGCCCCTTGCGGGCGGGCATGATGGTAACGGGCGGCCGGCTCGGAGGCATCCCGAGGCAGCGGGCGAGGGCCTGCTCAAGCATCCGGTTCACGCTGGTTAGATGTGACGCACCCTTCCCCGCGCTGTTCACGTCCCCGTGCAGCCTGTCAACGCTGGCGAGCGTCAGGCCGTTACGCTCCAACATCTCCAGCGCCTGCATAGCGTCCTGATCGATCGTGGTCCGTCCTGGGCTGGCGCACTCATCCAGCACCCAGGCCCGCCGCTCCTCCTCGTCGTATGCGTACAATAAACAGACCTCGCGGCCGGCGTGCTCTCCGTGGTCCCAGGACATCCCGATCCGGACTTCGTGCGACGGAAGATCCTTGTCATGCAGCAGCCGCGACGGACCCCAGCCCGTAAAGAGCCGCTCTGTGGTCACACCCTCCCAGGCTCCATTGACCCGTTGATCGTACTCACCTGGCAGATACCCCGCCGCCTGCTCCCTGATAGACTCGGGAGAGCGGTGCGGGCAGTCCTGGGGAGTGAGACGGATCACCACCTGTTCCCACTCCTCGGTTGGGGGCTCGTCGTCTGTGCCCTCGACCATTTTCTTGAGCCAGTCAACGGGCCGGCCAATCGGGGTAAATGTCATCCACACAGGAGCCCGCGCACCGCTCGGAAGCCGTCGCACTGCGACACGCGACAGGGCCTCACCCATGTGCTCAACCCTGGGCACCTCATCCACCCACAGCCAGGACACGGAGGCGGACGCCAGCGCCACGATCTCGCCCTTGCCGCTGCGGAACTCGACCAAGCTTCCGTTCTTCAGCTCGATCGCCTTGCGGCCCCGTGTGCGGTAGCCCCTGGCGGTGTCGTAGGTGGTCGCGTCCGACAGCATCGGCCCCGGTTCGGTCTCCCTCAACTTGCGGCAGATCGTCGGGTAGTGATTCTCAAGATCGGCCACCAAGATCCAACCGACACAGGGAGCGGCCGGGGTCTCTCTGTAGGGGTGGCTTCCTGTCGCATTTGCCCAGGCCTCAGCCGAGCCAGAAAAGCTCTTGCCCACCTGGTTAGCTGCCCTAAGCAATCGGCGCGCGCTCTGTGATTTATGAAACGCCATTTGTTTGGGCGTGGCTCTGTCCCAATAAAGCGCCAGCCGATCGGCGCTGTACGTGTCAAGCATGCGACACAACGCGGCAAAGCTCACCCGGCCCCCGTCAGCGTCTCGGCGAGCTTCCGCCGCACCGGCTCGGGCAGCTCCTGCAGCCTCTGGATCACGTCGTCCAGGCTGGCCCCGTCCTCGGTCTGATGGGTGAGGGTAGCCGCGTCCTGGTACACCCCGAGAACTCGCCCCTCGATGCTGAGCAGAGACGCCACCGGACCGAAGCTCTCCGCCTCTCGTGCTGCCTGCATATGGTCCCGCACTCGTACCAGGAATTCCCCCCGCGTCAGCTCCCGATCGATCGACCTGTAGCCCTCGGCGATCTCGTCGAGCACCTGCCTCCGCCACTCTTTGACCGTCTCCTCCCCCACCCCGTAGAGGCTGGCCAGGTCCCGGCACACCTTGCCCGACCACCCCCGGCGCTCGATGGCCTTCTCGGTGGCGTCCAGCTGTTGGCGCATCTGCTTCTTCGTGGTCATAGCTAGGGCATCCCCTTTCTCTGGTATCACACTCGGGGCGGCTGTGTCTACACTATCGCCACGAGAGGCCCGGGACGATCCGAGCTAGGCCGGTGTGGCCATGCCGCCAGACAAACCACCCATAGGCCGCGGAGTCGGTAGCCCCTCGCCTGGTGACGGATGAGACGAACGACGGCCGCTGCGCCAGCACGTAGACGGTATGAAGGCACGCCCCAGGCCCTGCCCAGAAGGGGAGGCGCTTGCGGCTCTCCAGCATCCCCAGGCGCAGCAGGAAAGCAACTCCAACGGTTGAGACCCTGAGCGCGTGGCGGGTGTGCTCCTCTGCTTCTCCGTAGGGCGGGTTGCCCACAACCCAGGAGGGCCGCGGAACAGCTGGATCCCACTCCTGCAGGAACTCCCGGCAGTAGGCCCCGCGCTGCCCAACGGCCAGAGACTGTGGGTCGACGTCGGCCGCTGTTACCTGGCACCCGTGAGCCTCTAGGGAGTCAACAAACGCACAGCCCCCGGCGTGAGGTTCCAGCACGTCAGGAGGGTCTCCCCAATGGTCATCCGCCAGCACATGCACGAGGGCACGGGCTAGAGGTACTGGGGTGTAGTATCGATCGAGATCTTCGGGCACCTGGGGAGCGTGCTACAGGCTCCGGGCTCTGTCAATGATCCAGGCTGGCACCTCGGGCGGTACCGTAACCCACCGATCGGGCATGCTCTGAACGTTGCACACTGGGCGCCCCCGCTCCTGCGCCTCGCTAGATCTGCGCCCTCCTTCAGAGCACCCACAGGCCACGGCCCCAGACATCCCCGGGGTGCTGTCGTCGAACACCACCCGCCAGCCCGAACCGAAACAGTCCCGGCACCCGTCGCCAGCACGCCTCTCGCGGCGCTTGTCCCTCTGGACGGACCCAACCGCCCGCACAAGGTCCGAGAGCTCTACAACCCCCCTCTTTGCCCCGTCTCGGGCCCTATCCTCAACGATCAGATCCAGCGCGGCCGCTAACCTGTCCGGGGTAAGCCGTGCCACGTCCCTCCTCGTGGCCCAATCGTAGGCGTGCCCGGCAAACGAATCTCGCCGCCTACTGAGGTGATACACAGCCCAGTCCAAGATCTGAATCCTGCGCTGGTTCGTCTCCTCGTGGACCGTGCAGAGCGTCGACCCTGGCCGGGCCTGGTGACGACACCGCCAGCCGTTGACGGACCGAGCCACGGTGCTCTGGTCCGTGCCTCGTGGTTGTTCTCCGGGGGGTATGTGCTGATGCCATTCGCAAGCGGCCATAGCGCTCCAGTGGGGATAGGAAGAAGGAGGGGGGGACTATAGGGGGGGTGGTTGATGGTATGGGGTGCTGTTCTGTTGTTCTTAGGCTTTAACCCCTGTGCGGCCTTTGTTCTTTTATTTTTAAATAATAAAAGGATCTCAAGATCTTAGAAGCACATCAGCACCACAAGTCCGCACCAGAGGATGAACCCGCTGGCCAGTGCTTGCAGTACCTCGATCAGCGTTACGTCTCGCCAGCTCATGCCGTCACCTCGTGCAGCTTGGAAACCAGGGCAGACGTAAAGCCCGCGGGGCTGCGGAACCGGCGCCACTCCTGGGCGCTCCTAATCACGTGCCCATCGAAGATCAGGCAGTAGCGTTCCAGGCGGCGCCCTGTCCTCGTGCTGATCGTGGCCTTGCGGAACACGATCGATCCCCTCTCGGCCTCGTTGGTGTCTAGGATCACCCGCTCGGCGGTGGCTCGGGTCATTTTGTAGTCTGTCGCTATGAGCTGCATCGTCTCGGCTCCCTGGGGTGCATCCGTTGCCCCCTTTATGTTCCACAGTATGGACAAACCCCCGAGAGGTGTCAATAGCAAAAGTGCATAGGCGATCGCCTTGACATGCAGGCACACTGCAGGCACACTGCACCCAAGGAGTCCACACCATGAGCGACGCAACACCGAAAAGAACACCACCCAAACGGATCCGACAGGTCCTGTCTATTACCATGCACCCCAAGGCCCTGGCGGCCCTGGACCAGCGCGCGGCCGATCTGGAGATCTCACGATCACGCATGATCGAGCGTCTGGCCCTGGCTCATTGCCGGGACGACTGGACCGGGCCCGAGGCGATCGACGTGCGGATCAGCTACCACCCGGGCGAGGGTCTGCGCCTCCACAAACCGCGCAAGCGGCCCGCAGTGTGATCGGGTAGGGTTGGGGCGGAGGTGCTCCCATGACCAACCCAACGACTCCCCGATCCCTTGCTGCCCTGTTTCCCCTGCTGCACAAGCTCCCCGAGCCTGTGCAGGACGGGATCGCGGTGATCCTGCTGGCCATGATTGTGATCCCTGGTCTGGCCTCTACGGCTCGGATCTCGGCCGACATCTGGCAGGGAGACCGAGACCCCCACGACTACCCGGGATCGCCGCTCAAAATGGCCAAGGATGCCGCCGATGATCTGGGTGTGATGGTTGGGATCGTAGGTGACGACGACGACAGCGCAGAGGCTACCGAGTAGAGGGGGGATCGCTCGTTGGTTTTATGTGTTGACAGTGTACGCACGCCCTGGCAGTCTGTCGACACAGTGAAGGGCAGCGGATGCCCCCAGGAGAACCAGGCCATGAAGATCACACAGACCAACGGAAACAACCGAAACGGCATTAAAGGCTCGCGGATCACTGTCCGCACGAACGAGGGCAAGATCGTGGATCAGTTTGTAGTCCCCAGCCGAGACGCTCGGGGCTATTGCGCTCGCTACCCCGGCGGGAAGTACGGCCAACGCTTGGCAGACGCCTGCAAGGCGGCGGCATGAACCACGATCAGGACTGGCAACGGATACAGATCCAGGCCCTCGACCTCCGAGAGGCTGTGGCGGACGCCATCCGGGCCGGCGACCCTGTGAGCGTCCACACATACGGACACAGCCAGGACCTACCCGAAGGAGCCGAGGCGGCCCACTTTCCAGCGGCTGGCATTGCCTGGATCTCGGTCGCTGGCAGATCATCCCAGCACGACGTACCAGCCACCTGGAACGGTTGCAGCCTGTCGGCCGTGGCTCTCCTGGTAGAGGATCCAACATGAGCGACGAGCAACCGATCCCCATCATCCCCAAGGAAACCGCGATCTACATGCTGCAGCGGGTACAGATGGCGGCTTCTGTAGTTGTCGCGGCTGCGTATTGGGCCGAGATGCCGTCAAGCCGTGCTAGGCGCGGCCAGCTTCTAGAGGCCATCGAGGATCTCTCCGAGCATGTGGGGCTTTCGTGATCGCCCCGCGCGGGTTTCGTGAGGCCCTGCAGAGGCACAAGCAGGAACGGGCAGACGCGGCCCTGATTCGGTTTCTGCAGGCCCGGGAAGAGGGGGTCCCACCCTACAGGCTGCAGCTACTGCGGGAGGCCTACGATCGCGCCTGGCTGGCCGCGTCATACGTGAGGCCCTCCAATGGGTGAGATCGACGAGCTGAGAGAGGCACACGAGTACGCCCGCGGGGTGGTACTGGAGCTGATGCACGAGCCCACTACGCGCGCTGCCCTGTTCCGCGCCCTAGACAGCGTAGACAAAGACAGCCCACACCGGGAGCCACTAACGGAGCTGGCACGGTGTGCGGTGGTGCTGCGGTCACTGCACACGAGGATCCAAGATCTAGACGGGTGATCGCGTGTCCGTACTTTTCTTGCCTGTTTTGGTTTTATGTATGGACACACAAGGGAAGGGCTGTCATATTGGCTTCACAAACGGGGGGCACGGAGCACCCCCCAGGAGCTGAGACCATGAACCTTTCCGCCCACATCGCCCGCCACGGACACGGACCCCTCAGCGCACACGCCAGCGTCACCGATCGGCTTGACTCGATCAACCTGCGCGCCGACAGCACGCCCCGAGAGGTCGCGCAGGCTGTCCAGGTTCTGGCCGATTACTTCCGGATCTCCTGCGGGTGCGCTCGCCAGGCCGACGCGAGGAAGTACGCCAGGCACCACGCATCGATCATCATGGGCGAGCTGCGGTGCAAGGCGGGCCTGTCCTTCGACTACCTCACGATCTCGGCCCTTATCGCAGGCTAGCCCGAGCGCCTCGCGCTGGGGCCCCTCCGGGGGCCCTTTGTCGTTCTAGGTGTGATCGTGTCCGTACTTTTCTCGCCTGTTTTGGTTTTATGTATAGACACACAGGGAGAGGGCTGTCATATTGGCTTCACAAACGGGGGGCACGGAGCCCGCCACGGAGAGCCAGACAATGACCATCGCCGCCACCATCGCAAGCCAGCTCGGATTCGCCCTCAACATGATCGGAGCAAAGAACCTGATCAGCTACTCTGACGGCCTAAGCTTCCGGATCGGCAGGAACCCGAGGCGAGTTAACTACATCAAGATCACCCTGAACGCTTCGGATCTCTATGACGTGTCTTTTCAGCGGGTGCCCAGCGTTCGCCAGCTTTGCAACGGCGCAGAGACTAAGACGATCGCTAAGTCCCTGGGGGTGTACGCGTCGAGCCTTAAAGACGTGATCGAGAACCATACCGGCCTATACACAACGCTCTAGGCCCGAGCGCCTCGCGTTGGGGCAGGGGGCGCGCTCCCTGCCCACGCGAGAGGCGAACGGATCGCCCTCTGAGGAGGAGACATGAGAGACACACAAACGAACGGGGCCCAGACATGAGCACGATCGATCGGGCCAACCTTCGGAAAATCGGGGTGATTATTAAGCTCCAGGGCCGGGAATACCTCACGCACGACGGGCTCGTCCGCCTGGCGCACGACCACGGGATCGAGAGTATTGAGACCAGGATCGAGAGTTGGGAACCGGGAGAGCGCGCGGCCGTGGTCACAGCCACCGCACACGGGTCGCGGGGGACCTACACGGGGATCGGTGACGCTAGCCCCTCCAACGTCGGGCGGGCCATCGCTTCGGCCTGTCTACGGATGGCAGAGACCCGCGCCGTATCCCGCGCCCTGCGGCTATATACGGGGCTGGGCATGACCTGCACATCCGAGTTACCAGGCAACGCGCCACAGGCCGAGGAGGCGCCACAGAGGCCCGCGGCCCCACCACCCGACCCAACGCCGATCGACATGCTGCGATCCAGCGTCAAGGGGCCGATAGGAGCCCGCAAGCGGTCAGAGCTGGACATGTTGGCGCGGTACGTGCGGCAGGTGCCTGACACCAATGAGCCACACTGGCAGACCTGGGCAGAGTTAGAGGCCGACCCGGAGGGCCCGGAATGGGCGCTAGCCAGGATCGGACGTATGACAGCACAGGAGGGGATCCGCCCTTCTGAGATACTACAGAGCGCGATCGACGCACACGGGGGAGAGTAGATGCCTATACGCCACGCAATTATGACAGGGGTCCTGGCCCGCACACCTGAGGCCAAACAGATCGGGGAGCGATCGATCGTCTCCGGGCGCCTGGCGGTGTCTCAGGGGCGAGACAAGCCCACGATCTGGCTTGACCTCACAGCCTGGAGCCAGTGGCCCGCGGCTGACCTTCTGGCCTGTAGCAAGGGCACCCGGATCACCGTGTCCGGGCGGCTGACGCTGCGGGCCTGGACATCTAGAGACGGAGAACAGCGGGAGGGCCTAGGTCTGGACGTTGACGCGGTAGAGGCTCCCAGGGAGGAGAAGCCCCGATCTGAGTACGACGACGGGGGCCAGACCTACAAACAGCCCACCGAAGAAGACGATCTTCCGTTTTGATCGGATGTGATCGCCTCTGAGTCTGGCCTACCTGGGCCAGGCTTAGGGGTGGCGCGATCGTGTGTGCGTACTTTCTCAGCCTGTGTGGTTGCACTCTTCGGGGAGTGTAGTACATTACATCCATCGACGGGGCGCACGGAGCACCCCACACCGGAGCCGAGACCATGAACAACGCAACCGCCACCACCGCCGCCCTCCGCAGCCTGATCGAGAGCCTTCACCCTTACAGGGGTATGGGCGGAGACGTTGACAGCGAGATCACCGCCACGGGCGAGGCCATCAAGCGAACGCTTCTCGCAACCCCGGCCGGCTGCAGCGTCAACCTTCTCTTTCTTGTTGATTCTGACCCGACCACAAACTTGGTGTTGTATGTAGGAACCAGCCGAGAGATGGTAAAGCGCGCAATGGTTAACGACGTGTGCGTCTTGTCTGACAGCCAGGGCAAGATCTGGACCCTCGACCTTAGCGACGAGATCAGCCAATCGGGCGGTTGCGAGTTTCGCGCCGTCGGCCGCCGCCCCCTTCGATGTGAAGACGGCAGCCTTATGTTTGACTTGGGGGCCGTTAAGTTGCTCGGCTAGTCCCCACTAACCGCACGTGAGGCCCTTCGGGGCCTTTCGTCGTTCTGGGGCGCGATCGCGTGTATGCACTTTTTTCGACTGTTTTGGTTTTCTGTATGGACACAGGGGGAGGCCTGATCAATGATTACTCATCGACGGGGCGCACGGAGCACCCCCCAGGAGCTAAGAACATGACCAACGCAGCCACCACCACCGCCACCGACATCAACCCCCTCACCGGATACGCGACCGGAAGCAAGGAAGATATCCTCGACACCATGCGCGCTGCGCTGCACTCTATGGATTGCAAGCTTCAAGACGCAAACAAGGACCTTGGCACCGCTATGGCTCGGGTAAAGAACGCACGGGACGCAGTGGCTGAGGCCGAAGCCAAGCGCAACACCCTGGCCGGATGCATCGAGGCGATGGCCGACCTTCTGGGCTAGCGCACCGCCCGCACCTGGCACGGGGCCCCCACGGGGGCCCTTTGTCGTTCTGGGGTGTGTGCGCACGCTGTGTTGACACCCGCCCCCGGTGTGTGTCTATACTGTCACCAGACGAGGCGAGCACCGAAGCCCGCCACAAGGAGAGAGCATGAGCAAGCTAGACAACGCACTCCGCAACCTGGGGCGGGCCCACCTGCTGCAGGATGACACGCTACGATCCCGGGCCATGTCTGAGATCTTGCACCTGGCCGGGGTTGGCTCTGACACCCTGGAGAAAAGCCCCAGCGCATCCGACCCGTTCCGGCTGATGGTGCCCCGCGCGCTGCCCCCATATCTATCTTGGGGAGAGCATCCCGAGGTTGACCAGGTGCGCCGATGGGGCCCATCCACGAGAGGCAAGATCGGAAACGAGGGAGCCCAGCTCTACTACGGCAAGGGCTACCGCCAGATCGCGCGAGAGCTGGCCAAGGAAAAGCGCTGCACGTGGAGGCCTGCAGAAGGCCGGGGGGGGCGGTCTGGGATCTGGTTGACAGATGCAGAGGCCGCCACCGTGCGAACCATGCACGCGGCCCGATACAAAGGGGGGCAGGCATGAGCGGTCCCAACCTGGCAGCCCTGGTCAAGGAGCGGATGGACAACCCCCGAGAGTGGCCCGAGGGAGCAGACCCAGGGCCGATCGGTCGGGCTGCCCTCCGTCAGATGTACGACACCCAGCGCGGGCCCTTGCGGTGGCGCATGTCGGGCCTCGGTAAGTGCGCGCGGGCCTTGGCCTACATCCGCGCCGAGAGGCCTCCCAGCGGCCGGCGCATCGACGCACGATCCCGGCTGACCTTTAGCCTGGGCGACATGACAGAAGCGATCCTCGTGCATGCCCTTTCTGAAGCCCTGCAGGACGATCCGACCTGGGGCCTGCTGAACGTCGGCGAGGACCAGACGGAGGTACGCCTGGACATGGGCGAGGATCACCCGATCATAACCGGACACCCGGACGGCATCATTACTCGCAGCGGCCGCCCTTGGGCCGTGCTGGAGATCAAGTCGACCGCCTCCTATGGGTTCCAGCGGGCAAGCCGAGCGCTCAAGGATGGCCTGTGCCCGTGGGATCAATCCGAATCCTACTGGTGGCAGGCCGGATCCTATATGGAGGCCCTCGACCTAGACCGGGCCGGGGTGCTGATGCTGTGCAAGGATTCCGGGGCTGTGCTGTCCTTCTGGGTCCACCGGGATCCGGATTTCCGCGAGTTACTACGGCACCACCTAGACCTTGCCAGCGGACCCCCTGAGAGCGTGCCGCGGGTGCTTCCCGATGGCCAGGAGCTGAAGCCCAGAGAAGACCGGCACAAGACCCGAGGGACGCCCAACCGTCGGCACTCCGAGCTACCTTGGCAGTGCCGTTTCTGTGCCTATCACTCGGCCGGATGTTGGCCCAACCTGGTGAAAGCGATTGGCAAGGACTACCGGGGGGCACCGTCGCTCCAGTTGTTTGCCGACCGGCCCGATCTGGCGTCCCTGTGAACGTCCCAATCGAGCGCCAGAGAGTGTGGCGGGTTGTCATCCCTGGACAGCCCGCCGCACAGGCCCGGCCACGGTTTGCCAATGGCCGCGCGTACCGTGCCGGGCGCTCGGTACAGTGGGAGACCGCCGCGGCCCACCTGATGGCCTACGAATGGAAACAGGAGCACCCCCCAGGGGTAAGGGCTACAGGGCCTCTCGTGCTGGACGTTACAGCGGTATTTCAGCGGCCGAAGCGCCTGATCTGGAAACGCCGACCGATGGAGCGCAAACCGCACGACCGCCGCCCAGACCTGGATAACGTCATCAAAGCTGCTGCTGACGCCGTACAGGCCTCGGGCATCATCGACGACGACGGGGCGATCTGCGCCATCCAGGCCCGCAAGTGCTACGCTGCCGGCGACGAGTCCCCGCACGTGGCGATCGTGCTGCGCTGGGCCGTCTCGGAGGGTGAGGATGAGCGAGAACGCGCAGTGGCTGGAGAGACGGGCAGAGGCTGAGGTCAGAGCGGCTCAGCTTGTAGAGCAACATCAAGGGCCGGTGATGACGATGATCGCTCAGGCGATCCGAGACCTGGCGCCCGAGACGGCAGACATGAGCCAGATCGAGGCTGACCTACGGATCGCCGGCCTAGTAGCCGAGCGCCTGGACAATGCGATCCACCTGCCGAACGAACTACTGGAGGCGATCGATCGCCCCCTGATCTGGCTGGTCACCCTGGCAGGCCTCGGGGTGTGGCGGTCCCTGCAGCGTAAGGAGCGCAACCGCTCTCGGCGTATGGCGCGACTGGAGACGCTTCTAACCGAACATGGGCCCGAGCTATCAACAAAGCGACGACGGACCGCAGAGAGGCGCCTACGGCGCCTGAAGCGCATCACCAGCGCAGAGCCTCGGCCGTGAGGTTCGCGATCGTCGTTGGGCACCGTAGAGACCGCCAAGGAGCCCGCGCTCTGTCGGGGGTCCATGAGTGGGCCTGGAACATCCCCCTTGCTGGTCGCCTGTGTGGTGAGCTGGAGGCCAACGGACACCGGGCCGATCTGCTCTTCCGGCCCAACGTCTCAACCGGCGCAATGGGTCAGCTGGTGGAGCGCATCAACGCCGGTAACTATGGCGCCGTCGTGTCTCTACATTTCAACGCGGGCGGGGGGGGATCTGGGGGTCACCTACAGCTACACCACCCGAGCAGCACCCGAGGCGAGGCCCTGGCGCAGGTCTGCAGGGGCGCCCACGGGCGAGCCTACCCAGGGATCCGTGATCGGGGCCTGTGGGCCACCACGGTCAACGGCTCGGGCACGGAGCTGTGGATCCTGACCAGGACGCGGCCCCCTGCGGTAATTGTCGAATCTCATTTTGGAGATTCGGAGGATCACAGCTACGCCACCGCCCGCCGCGACCAGTTGGCGATTCAGCTCGGGATCGGCCTGTCTGAGCTGGCCGAGCGTGCGGACTCTGGCGCACAATGGTAGAGGGGGTGGACCTGCCACGGGTGACGCCATGACTGAGACCGAGATCGAAAAGCTTGCAGAGACCCTGATCCAGCGCACAGCGGCCCGCGCCCGTGTCAGCTGGTCAGACCCTCAGGCCATTGGGGCGATGGTTGCCGTTGCTGTTGTGCTCGTCTCGGCTGTCAGTGGGTACGCCTCAACCCAAGAGCGCCTAGAGGCCACCGTGTCGATGGTTGGCGAGGTCCGTGACGACGTGCGCGCCATGCGTGAAGAGGTCTCCGGAATCGATGCCCTTGAGGTTCGGGTTGAGCATCTAGAGCGCCAGCGCTAGAACGACGAAAGGCCCCGAAGGGCCTCGCGTGCGGTGGGTGGGGGGGGGGTGCGCTAGCTGGTCCAGCTCCAGCGCCCCAGCACCTGCGGCCCTGGCGCGTCGAGCCAGGCAAAGACGTTATCAGAGTCGGTGTCGCAGCACGTGGGGCCTGCGTGCTGCGGTCTCGCTGCCTGCTCCTGGCGTGCCTCGCTGAGCGACTCCAACTCAGCATCGAGGCGCCCCAGCATCATGGCGAGCGCCGGCCGACCCTGAACCTGGGAGATATCCAGGGACAGAAGCTGCTCGGCAAGGAACTCTGCCAGGCAGAAGGAGTCGGAGGTCTCTCCCTTGGCCCGAATAGACCAGCGAGAGTCGAGCCAGGAGAGCAATGCGTTGTCAAGCTCAGGCGGTATGTGAGCGGCGGTGGTGGCGGCTGCGTTGGTCATAGTGTCGACTCCGTGGGGTGCGTCCGTCGCCCCCGTCTTTGTGAAACTAATATAGACAGTCTCCCTGTGTGTGTCCATACACAAAACCAAGATCGACAAAATAAAACCCAGAACGACGAAAGGCCCCGAAGGGCCTCGCGTGTGGTGGGCGCTCTCTACTCAGCATACCAACCGCAGATCCTCTCAGCGTACCTCTCCGCCGCCTCCCACCAGTCGACAGTGTTCGTATGGCTTAGAATTGGGCGCTTTGTCTCGTAGTACATTTGGGCCGCGTCGAAGATATCAACCATTGGGCTTGCGGGGGTGACGTCCTGAGTTTTGGCGAATTCTTGAAAGTTCATTATCTTTATCTCCGTAAGGGCCTCGCGTGCGGTGGTGGGTGGCTACTTTACGCGCTCGCCAGGAGTTCGGCCGTTAGGGTCCGCAACCCCTCCCCACTTGAGATAGCCACGCGACGGGATCCGCATAACGTGGCGCCCATCCTGCTGGTTTATCCACCACTGAGTCGAACCGTACTCATACGCCTCCCCGTCAGCGCTGATCCAGTCTTCGTCGTTGGCAACGCGAGCGTATACGGTAGGAGTGTCGCTACAAAAGTGCCGCACTCCGTCCAGCCGCACGAAGCCTGGAATCAGGGCCATGGCCTGCTCTGGGGTGATCTTGATGTAGCTACTTTCGCTGTCGGACCAGTTGCCCGAGCCGTTGACCGTAAGATTCCGAACAATCTGCACGCACAGCCGGATCTCGTCAGCGAGGGCGACAGCCCCTGCGAAGCTCATCATGTCGGGGTAAGTCTCGGCCACGATATAGGTGAGGGCTTCGACGTTGACGGGGCGGGCGGTGGTGGCGGCTGCGTTGGTCATGGTCTCGACTCCGTGGGGTGCGTCCGTCGCCCCCGTTGATGTCCTGACCATAGCAGCCCCTCTGATGGTGTCAATACACTTCGCCAAGAAAAGCACACACCGCGATCGCTGACCCCCCGGCCGGGGAGGGGGAGAGGGGGAGCCCGGCCGGAGGGGGGCGCCGTAAGCGCCCTGTCAGCTACGCCGTATCTTGCACCCGGAGGGCCACCGTCAAACGCCCCCCCGGTAGGTGCTGGACACCCTGGATCACGGCGAGCCGAGATGACCACCCGATCTCGGAGTCTGTGATCGTGATCTGGTCCCCCAACCTCAACCACCCCCACTCAGTGGGCAGCTCGTAGGAGACCGACCAGGAGGGCAGCCCGAGAAGCTGAGCACGCCAGGCCACGACAGCGCCAGCCGTGCTGGCCGAGTAGACCACGTCCGAGGTAGCCCCCTCCTCAACCCCTGGACCGTACCGCAGGCGACCGGCCTCCAGCCCTCTGTGGACCGCCCCACCGTTGATCGCGTCCTGGTCCCGAGACACCGCCGCGACCCTCTGCGAATAGGCCCCCTCTTCGCCGTCGTAGGCGTAGCGCAGCGCGGAGGAGGTCAGCAGCTCTGTTCTGTCCTGGGACTGGACTCGGCCCACGCGCGACACGCCACGCGCGCCACGTGTCAGGCTCGCGACCGGATCACGCCCGAACGGCCACACATGCACACCCAGGCCGCGCGCGGTGCCATGTATCGACACAGGAAGCAAGGGCAGCAGATGAGAGGCGATCCACTCCCACGGGGTGAGACCGTCCGCAGGGTCTCCCACAATCCCCGCGTCGATGGCATAGCTCTCTAGGAGCCCTGCCGCTACCTCAACCGAGACCAGATCCCAAGGGGCCGACGACTGGCGCACAGCCCACCGCAGCGCATCGCCAGCCGAGCGGATGGCTGCCCCTCCCTCGTGCGTCAAGCCCGCCCCGCTGTGCCAGGCTGTGCGATAGTTGCTGTTTTCTGAATAATTAATACCGGCGAAGCTGTGGACGTCGGCGACCGATACCAGGCGCCCCGATCCGTCTACTTTGGTGACGATTGGCCCGACCACTGGCGAGCTGCTGTTTTCTTCCTCGTAGAGGGTGACCGTTGAGGCCTCGACCTTGTGCCCCGCAATCAAGATCCACTTTTCTAGGGACTGCACAGCGTAGGCCGGAACAGCGGGCACCACCGAAGAGCCCACCGCCCCCGGCTGGCCGATGACTATCGGGTATCTCTCGCCGTTCGTCTTGCTGGCTGCAGTGGGCCAGGTTGTGGAGTCAACGCGCGCGGCCTCTGGTGTCAGGTTGCCGGAGTCGTCCCAAGGGTTTGCGTCGATCGAGATCTCGACCGGCGAGCCGTGCGCCTCGTAAGTGTAGTCCCTCACACGTCCCGAGAAATAAAGTACCGATCGGCCTCCTATGATGTGACGGTAAATCCTGGCTGTGCATTGGTGCAGGTCCTGGCGGTCTGCAATGAGCGCGGGCACGTCTAGCCAGTGAGGTCGGATCGTGAGCGTGAGAGACCGAGAGGCCGGGGACAGGCTGAAAAGATCCAGCACCTCTGACCAGGCGAAATCCTCCACCCCCGGCCGCCATGTAGCAGAATCACCCGTCTCGGGGTCTGTCGCGGTCACGCGCTGCGGTGCTAGGTGGAGCACGCGGCCCGCCCACTCCAAGCGCACTAGCCAGGTTAGATCAGCCGCTAGCAGCTCGGATCGATCCCACCACCCGTCACTCATGGCGCTTCCCATCCCCCCGGAATTTCTGCGACCGTAACACGGCCGGATCTGATCACTTCGTCGCGGCCCTCGTCGCCCTGGAACGGCTCGACGCTGGGATCGGATGTCACGCGCCCATAGATCACAAGCTGGCGATCTGTGATCACCTTGCTACCGCTGCCCCTGTCGATGCGCCCAAGATACACGACAGGGTGCGCCACGCCTCCAAGCCTCTGAGAGGTCAGGGACTCCAGAGCGAGCACTACATCCCCCCGGTTGGCGATGGCCTCCCCCGCGTCTGTTCCTGCTACATAATCCGGCTTAATTGTGTCTCTGTAGAGGCGGCGGGTAGGCATGCCCTCATCCCAGGAGATCGAGACTTCACGAGATGGCAGGCCAGAGCGCCGCCCGTATGTCACACCGCTCGAGTCCTGCGACAGCTCCCCGCGTTGCTCGGTCGTTATTGTGCGACCGAACGAAGGCGAATTTCCAAACACAAACAGATCACCGATCAGAGCCTGCCCTACCTCCTGGTAGCCGTCTGGCGTTGTGCCGCTGTGTATCTTTAATCGCACATGAGTCGGCGCGTCTGTGACCTCGTGCACCACAAGCACACCCGAGCGCGCCCAGATCTCACAGGTGCCAGAGGTCGGCTCTGTACCGTCTACGCTATCAAGCTCGAACACCGGGCGCCGGCTCGTTGCGTCCGTCCAGCTTCCGCCGCTGTTTCCCTTTATGCGACGGACGACCGTAGAGCCCCCTATAAGCTTCACCGAGGCCCCCCGGAACTCGTCGGGCCATATGTAGCGGTCGGCCGCTTGTGCGGTGCCTGTATCGACGACCAGCGCGGTACCTTCTCTCTTGAAGCTAAGAGACTCCAGGCCCTGGCCTAGATTGATGGTTCCTGCGGTGGTCCAGCTCGCCCCGTTGTCTGTTGATGTATCAAGATCGGCGGTCTTAAAGTTACACCGCAGAAGGCACAGCCCGATCGACGTATTCCGCAGCCGAGCGCCCGACCCTGACAGCTTCCAGGCAATGATCTGATCGGCCGCGTCTGAGCTGCTCCGGTACGTCACCGCAGGCCCTGGGCTTACCTCGTGGTGCATGGCCTCCAGCGGGTAGCTGTAGCCGGGCGCGCATGTCCACTGGTCGCCGGGGATGGTGGGGCCGTCGATCGCGCTGAGTTCGATTCCTTTGCGGACGTGCTGAGGAATAGGCGAGAAGTCCAGCGGGCGCACGTCGTCGGGATTGCTGTAGCTTTCGGCCGGTGTGCCTGTGCTGTAGCGCGTTGACACGTCAGGCCAACCACACCACCCGACGTGCGACCAGGTGCTCTCCTGGCTGCTGTTGTCGAGCTTGCCCCATGTAACCAAAGTCGACGCGTCTGGGGCGGTAGCGTGGTAGCTCGACAGGGGGCCCGCTGGCCCCTCGCTCCAGCTTCTGCGCTGACCGTTTGAGCAGTGCCAGGTCTTAACGTTTCCGGCCTTGTCTATTGCGACACGAATCACTGTAAATTCTGTCATATCATATGCAACCGGATCGCCTACTGGTGAGCTATCCGAAGCGTCGATCACTTCATAGCCGCCGGTGCCTGCCTTGATGTTGCAAATATACACATAGGTTGCGTCGGATCCCGAGGGCGAGCAGTTGGAAAGCTGCACCCGGATCCCGGTGTCCTTTGCGGTGAGGGTCGTCACCTTAAGTTCTATTTCTGCGACGATTCCTTGATAGGCTGAGTCCTTTGCGGCGGTGTGCTTAAAGGTCAGATCACCAGACCCCGAGAGAGACAGATAGCCAGAGGCCAGAGCGTCGGCAGGCGTGCCCGCTGATGTGTCACGAGTCCAGCCCATATCGGCCGGCAAGGCGTGCGGCATGTATAGGGCGCCTTGAAGCTGATCGCTGTCGATATCTGTCACAGGCGAATACGTCACATGAGCGTCAGCAGCAAAGTAGCTTGAACCCAATATGTGATACCCCCGCGGGAAGGTCTGCGTACTGTGCCCGCCCATATAAACGGCACGAGTGGCCGTCTCGTCCTGGTCCTTGCCAACGACGAACAGGCGCCCCCCCATGTCGGCCGCGCCGTAGCCTGTAAAGTATTCAGATGTAGTTCCCCGAAGGTCAATATTGCTTCCGTGCCATAAAGTCCACGACGCCCCACCATCCTTGGACTTTCTCAACAGCTCAGAGCTATGGACCCCAGAGCCCTCAGACTTAGTGCACAGGGAATACAAGTCCCCGTCCTCGCCGAGCCACACCGCCGCGCCTGGCTTGTTAGCGTAGGTGGGAACGTCGGGGGTAAGGTCGGTGCTTTTGATCTGCCTTTGTGTGCCGTTGGCCACAGGCGTCGACACCGAGGGCAGCGCGACAGAAACCCAGGCTTTAGCCGAAGCGCTGTCAGTGTGACGCGTAACCAGCAAGACCGAGCCGTCTCGGGTGCGGGTTACGTCGTGGGTGTCCGTGCTCCCTCCCCCCGCGTTGATTGTCAGCTCTGCCCCCACGTCAGCCGAGACCACGCGATAGGGACCGGCGGGAGTTGTGGCCGCGTAGGTCTTGACCTTCTGGACAGCTCCGGAAGTAGTCCCCAGGGCCAGCAGAACCCCCCCGTCTGTGATGGCTGCGCGTATCCTTAAATCGTCATCGCTTGAAACATTATCGTCGACCACTCGGCGCGCGTAGACGCTCCAGCTGGTGCCGTTGTTTTCTGATACGAGAATGTCGATGTTCCGATACTTATTCACAGACCGATCGGACTGAAGGAACATAAACACCCGACCATCTGGAGCGACCTCCAGGCCAGGGCTTGAGCCGGTGCCGAACGTGTACCCCGAGACGGTCAAGCTGGCGCTGGTCCATGAGTCAGAGCTTGAATCAAAATAGCTCCGCACTACGGTCCCGCTGGCCGTCTTCGGTCGCGTAACAGAAACCACCCGCCCCCCGTCCGCCCTTGCGCAGTCCGCTGCCCCTCCTGGGGCGGTAGTGCTCAACACTTCGTGGCCAGTCACAAGCCCCAGATGGTCGGCCCCGTACCAAGCTGTTGATCCCTTGTCTCTCCAGACGTAGCCCGCACCGTTGCGAACGGGGATCCCGCCCGTCTGTGTCTGCACCTCGATCGTTTGCTCGCTGCTGTTAGCGCCCGTCACACGAAGAGACAGATCGGTCTCTTGGCTGGCAGTCGGTGGAGCTGCGATCGGGCTGCCCTGGGTGTAGCTCGATTGGCCGCTGTCTACGTTGGCAAACGTCAGCCGCTCGTCAGGTATCAGAAACCCAGCGAACTGATCGTACTGCTTGAACCTGTCACCCATGATCTACCCCATCCCGGCCGGTCGGTGCGCCCCTGGCCTGGGGCGCCCTCGTCTGATCTGATTCTGTAGCGCGCCACGCCCCGATCTGCCTAGGTCGTAGGCCTGCGAGTCGAGCACCTGCGTTCTGATTTTCTGTTCTACGATGAGGGTAGTAGGTCCGCCGCCCTGGCCCTGGTTGATTGCTCGCACGCCATCGGCCCCGCCGACGCTTCGAACTCCAGAGGGCGACAAGACAGCCTCACCGGCCCGCGCTCGGATCATCATCTCGTCCCGCAGAAGGCCGCCAGAGTGAAACGAGGGGGCAGGCTCTGAAGCGATAGCCCCGATCTGTATCGCTCCCAGGGCGCCGGCTGCTATGGCGGCGGGAATGGTGACAGGCGGAAACGGCGGGCTTGATAGGGCGCCGGCCACTGCTTGAGCAGTTGAGATCGTAGCCTGAGCAATTGCTAGGGCCTTGCCGCGCCGGAATGCCGCTAGAGCCTGCTCTCGCGCGATCTCCTCGCTCTGGCGTGCTGTGGCCAGCTCTGCCCTCAGCCGCTCCCGGGATCGCTCTGATGTCGCGTCTGACAGCTTCTGCTGGATCTCCTGCACTCGGTTCCCGGCTGCCTCCTCCTCTCGCAATCGGTCGGCCAGGGCCTGGGCCTCAGCCGCTCGGATCTCGCTGAGGGCTCCTAGGGTCACGTCAATCACCGCTTGAGCCGTGTCTCGCGCGAGCTGCACGCGCTGCCCCTGGCGCACCTGCTCGGCCTCTTGCTCTTTGTCTGCCGCCTCGCGTAGGGCGTCGGCCTCGGCCACAATCGCCGCCGCTGCTTCTGCGCTTTTCTGTGTCAACTCTTCGGTTTTGTCTCCCAGTTCGATCTTGAGCTTTGACGCCTCCTTCAGTGCTTCATTTAATTCCTCGACCGCTTCGGCCTCTTCGGTGGTGGCGGTGGCCATTTCCTGGGCCACTTCGGTAGCCTCCTCGGTGACTTCTGCAACCTCTCGAAACTCTCCGCGCGCGGCCTGCAGCTCGGCCCGCAGTTGCTCTTGTCTGGCTGTTGCCTCGGCTAGCCCTGCTTGCATCTCCTCCAGCGTCTCGACCAGGCTGGGATCGCTCGCTAACTGCTGGACCGCAATGTGTAGCCCTGCAACGTGGCTGTCCGCCTCTGCCAGCTCCTGCGACAGCCGCTCGATCTCGTCCACCTGGCGGGTCTGCTCTGTGACCACCTGGGGAATCAGGCCCCGTAGCCTGCGGTAGGCGTGGATCGAGTCGTTGATCTGCTCGATAAATGTGGTCATCGGGCCTACCAGGGGCTCCAGCGCGTCCGCCATCAGGCGCCCCAGGGAAGCCTTGAACAGTGTCACCTGGTCGGTGAGTGCCTCCGACTCTGCGGCCGCCTCGTTGCTGACGATGCCGGCCCGCTCGATAGCTCCCGCCGCCTGTCGGATCGCTTCTCCGCCGTTCTGGAATGCCGACAAAAGCTGCACCCCGGATCCGCCTAGTAGGTTCTGAGCTGTCAGCGTGCGTAGGGATTGGCTCTCAACGTCTCCCAGGCGGTCAGCCAGGATGGCGAACCGCTCCACCAGGGGCAGGCGCTCCAGCTCCTGCGCGGACAGCCCCAAACGTTCCAGCGCTTCAGCCGCTGGGCCTCCTCTGGTTGCGGCCTCTCCTAGCCTACGGTTGAGCCCCCGAATGGCTCCCGCTGCCTGTCCAGCGCTTACGCCTCCCAGGCCAAGGGCACCGGTTACGATCTGCAGCTCTTCCGCAGTGGTTCCCAGGACGGCCGCCATCTTGGCGATCTCGTCATTGCTGGCCGCCATCTGCACCACCGCAGCGCCCACCGCCGCCACCGCTGCAGCTGCCGCCGCTCCAACCTTGACGACGGCCCCCAGGGCGCCCCCCAGCCCCCTCATTGATGCAGAAGCTTTCTGGCCTGCTTGCTGGCCCTCCTGGCCCAGCTCCTGCATGCCCTCGCCGGCTTCTTCCGCGCCTTCCTCTACCTGGCGCAGAGCGCGCACGGCTCCGTCTGAGTCGACGTCAACGATGAATTCTATTCGGCGTGCCATTTAATCCCCTCAGGAAGACCACCACGCGGCAGCCTCTGAGGTCGCTGCGCTGCGCTGTACCCTGGCCCGCGCTGTTTGACTCTGCCCCCTCTGCGGGCGCGTCATCATCCAGGCCTCCAGCATGTCACCGAGTGTAGCAGACCGGGACGCCATCAGCCGCAGATCTGAGGGGGTGGCCTTACGAGACGCAAAGCCCCGCCGATCTGTAGCATGTAAGATCTGCCAGTAGGCCAGGAGCTGCAGCCGGTCGGCTCTCGAATTGTCCCAGAATCCCGGGGCAAACCTGCGACCCCCCAGGATGCCGATCTCTATGTCGAGCGCCTGCCAGCTGGTCCAGCCCTCGTCACAGTAAAACCCACAAGGGAGCCCACCTCCTCAGGGGTAGGCATGGCCTCTTGTGCGGCCCGCATCAGAGCGGCCCCAGTGCCTAGCAGCTGCACGAGGTTCCAGCCCTCAGCGAACAGTTCAGCCGAGACGCGCTCACCATAGACGGCCGGGTCATCGTTCCAGCTGGCGTCTAGATCAAAGTCGGGATGGGCCCAGAACCAACCCACCGCCGCCGATGAGATCGCCGCCTGTTGATGTGACGAGCTGCCAGCCTTGGCGGCTGCCTCGCAGTAGCGTAGCAGGCGCACCGGGTCCACAAGCCGAAACCGGTGCACCCCCAGGCCAGGAATTTCAATCTCAAGCGCTGCGTGCTCGGGCACCTGGCGCCGTGTCTCTCTCTCCCTCATGTGCTCCCCCCAGAGCTAGGACACCATCACCGGCGTCGGGTCTCCCTTGCCTCCGTCGGTGCAGGTCAGCGATAGAGAGATCGTGTCCGGGTCTCCCTCGCTCACGCTCATCGAGCCGAAGCAGAAATTTGCTACCATCTTGTGTACGTCTGCAGAGTCGCCGGGGTTGGTGATCTCAAACAAAATCGAGATACCGTTCACCGTCGCATCACTGCCCGCTGATGTCTCGTATACGCTGGGCCAATTCTGAGACACATAGTCGGTGTATCCAGAGGCCGCCCACGGGTCACGAGTCAGCCATGCGGCGATGTCGTTGAGGGTCTCGGCGCTGGCGTTCGTGAGGTCTCGAAGATTCGCCGTAAACTGAAGGGTCGCCGGCTGCTCGTCGCCAAACAGGACCCCCACCACGTCGCCGCGGTCTCGCAAGATCGCTTTGTCCCTTCCGGGAACATTAATGGCTAGATCGCCTTCCTCGAACTTGACCTCGTAGGTCTTCGCGTCAGCCTTGGTACTGCCGTCTGATGTATCAAATGCGCCCTCTTTGAGAGCGCCGATCGTGATCTTCCCCATAAGTCGCGATTTGACTACGAGAGACTCGGACATTTTGTTACCTCCCGCGCAGCCTTAACCGCTGGCGTTCTAATGATTCACGCTCACGCAACCGGCTGGGGCGCGCTTGGTAGGCGTCAACAGTAGCAGCAAATAGAGAAGTGCGCAGCACTCTACGCGCCTGGGCTGCTAGCCGCTCGGCCAGGTTCTGCTGTCTTTGTATCACAAGATCTACGGTCTCTTCGTTGGCTCGTGTGACGATCTCGCTGAGCGCTCCCAGGGCGCCCGACATCAGCCGCTCTGACTCGAACTCTACGCCCGTCCAGCTGGGCTCTGTGCTGCCTGACTCGTGCACATACTCCGCATACTCGACGGGGTTTCGTATGACCCAAAAAGGGGCCTCCCACTGCAGAGACCAGGACTGTTGAGATCGGCCAGTGTCCACGGGCCAGTTATCGATCAGGTACTCCCGCAGATCTGCGATCAGGTTATCGATCACCGCTTCGATCTCGTCTTGTGCATCACGGGGCAGCGCAGCCGGGAAGCCAGGAAGGCGGCTGTATACATTAATCGAGAGATCGACCGCTCCATTTTTTGAGACCACGGCCACGGCTAGCCCTCCAGCTCTCGCGCTATGATCTGCTCTATCTCGTCGGCGGCCTGGTTGAATTCTCGTTCCCAGTGCCCCCAAGCGTCCCGCACGGCCTGCCCCTTGCCGTCTCCTGCCAGGTGAATCCACTGGGCGTATTCTCGGCCCGTGTTGGGGTCTCTCGCGCCATTGGTGGCAATCACCCGCCCTCTGCCCTGCTTGACCTCCCAGGACGCCAGAGAGCGCCCCGAGCGGCGGCCCTTGGGATCGCCTGGGTGCGTGTAGTATTTGCGGCCTGTGCGGGCGCTCCGGCGAGTCGTGCCGATCGGCCAGCTGTCGCCCTCTCCTGGCGGCTGCCCTGTGCCTCTCAGATCCTCTTGCCAGCGCGTGACGCCCTCGGCCAGCTCACGGGCCACGGCACGATCGATCGTCATGTCCATATCTCGCAGGTCTCGAAGTAGCTCTTCCAGGCCCTCAACCCTGACCGGTGAGGCTGCCATTTCTACAGCTCCAGATCGGCCGAGACCTCAAACCCGATCTCAGTGATCAACCACTCGCGGGAAGGGGTCGGCGTGGTGCGTGTGGCCGTGTAATAAATCGTCAAGCTTGCCACGGTGCTGGTCGTGTTTCCGCACATGGCCTTGATCACGCTGTCGCGGTAGTCGCCGGCCTCTCGGATCGCCTCCTGCGCCGGACTAAACCCCCCGATGATCTGAGTCCCGATCCGCACTGTGATCCGATACGTCACACGGGCCGAGCGGTCGCCCCGGTCTCGGTACTTCCTGGCGTTCTGGTCTGACCAGTCGATCGAGAAGCCACGGGCCAGGCTCGTGCGTGGCTCGTCTCTTGGATCTAGTAGCTCGGGCAACTCAACGAGATCAGTTACCCCAGACACCAGGGCCGAGAGGTTGTCAAGAATCTGGCGGGTGGTCAGGCTGGCCACGTCGGATCCCAGGTCGAGAGGCCAGGCCCGCCAATAAATACAACACCGGCCGCGCTCTCGATCTCGTTGTCACCTGGTAGCCCTGTCTCGTCGTTGTCGTAGCGGATCGACAGCGTGGAGAAGGCGCCTTCGTATCGTCTAAAATAATCTTCGGACAGCTCCTCAAAACGGCCCGCGCCGGCTGATGTTGCAAAGTCACGAAATACCAGACCAAGCGACAGAAAGAGATGGCACGAGCGGAGAGCCGAAGAGGACAGCACGAGCCAGGGCCGGCGCCCCATCTGCAGCAGTCGCGCCTGTAGCTGGATCCAGGCTTCGTCAATGTAGCTTTGGAGGTTGCCACCAGTGCGGGCCTTCCAGCGTGACAAGTCCCCGTGCATGGCCTCTAGGTCTGTATCAGAGATTACCGGATATAGGCGCAGCCGCACGAGGTGGGCCTCACGCGTAAACGTGTAGGTCTGCCCGTCTGCCATGACCAGAGACCACCGCACCTGCCATAGGTCGGAAAGGCCCTTGGTGGTTGGCAAGGTCGCCGCTGCTACCGTGTGTGTAGCCTTGGAGCTGGCCACCGTCACCGCTGCCCCGTCTACTACCCTGCTGCCCGTCTCATCGTAGATCGTGATCGTGCCCGAAGCCGGCGCAGAGATCGCCCCGTCTCGGTAGATCGCGGCCTCGATCTCGTTGTCCTGGTTGCGTACCAGAAATTCCGGAAGGGGGAAGCGTGGCGCGTAGTCGGTGAAGGGCATTTACTGCGACGCCTCCCAGGCTGCGATCGCCTCCTGCAGTAGGCGCCAGCATGTCGCGCGCTCGGTGTTGTTGGTTACCCCGTCCGATTCAGCCTGACTGAGTTCGATCTCGATGAGATAGGTCGGCTGTAGGTCGTTGGGCGTTGGCCCTCGCTCTTGTTTGGCAATGCTTAAAATGTTCATGGGGCGCCGTACCTCTCGATCACAAGCCGTTCGATCGACGCATCGATCCCGTCATACGATTGAACGTAGAGACGCAAATACCCGTCGCCGCTAAATGTAGAATCATTGGAGGTCTCAAACCGCGAGCCCTGCAGCCTCAGCCGGGCCACTTGGGTTAGCGTTCCAAAGTCGGAAAACGTGCTGGCTCCAGTGTCGCCCCGCATCCACACATCGGCGTCTACCCCGTGCAACTCCATGCGAGCGACGGACGGAACCGTGCTGGTCCCAAGGTTTCCCCACGTCGCAGAGGGGCCCCCCGAGTAGCTGGCGGGCGGAGGTCCCAGCGACAAACCGTTTAGGGCCATATTGTCGCTATAATGAGTGTCCCCTTTGTATTTTTTAAGGGAGGCCAAAATACCGTTAGTAGCGCCCGACAATGCATCCTCGTACGTCAGCCAGCACGCCGCCGGGCCGTTGACATGGCCGACCATGCTGGTCGTTTTGTAGCGGACCCAAAAACGCCACTGATCCCAGGCTGCAAACTTGCTGTAGGCGCTGAGGTCGATCGACACGATGCCGGTTTTGACGCTGCCAGATGCACCAGAGACGGCGATCCGAAGGCCCGACGAATCAACCGCAAACGTCCCTACGTCGGCGGTTCCTGATACGTGGATGCCTTGGCCATTGCTAAGAGTCCGCGCCCCATCTCCATCGGTGGCCAGGTTCTGAGCGTCAAGGCTTGTAAAGTCCAGGTCAAGCAGGGTGTCGGGGCCATCGCCCCCACCCCCACCGCCGCCGCTGGTTGTGTGTGTGTTGATGGGTGCCACGGCCTAGGACTCCAGGACCTGGCCGGTAGGAGTGCCCGCCGAGGCCTTGAGTTTGACGGTCCAGCCAGTGCCCCCCGCAGGGTCTACGGCCGACCCCTTGGGCAGGTTAAATGTATACGACTGAGAGGCGCCGATCGGGATCTCAATTGCGTTGGATTGCGGGTCCTCGATCTTGATTGTTCCTGCTACCAATGCGCCCGAGTCAAGAAACGAGATCTCGACCTGGGTAGTTCCGGCCTCAAGGGTCAAACCTGATCCGTATGCCGTGCTGGTGCTCTGTGTTTGGATCCGTGCCATCGGTCACCCTTTCTGTATACGTTCAAGACGCCGGACGGCTTCAACGGCTCGCCTCTTTGCCTCGCTAGATGATACGCCAGAGTCTCGCATGCGCTTGGTCATTCTGTCGACTGTATCCCGGCCGTCCTGGCGCTCTCCTTTGCTCATGCCTCAGCCTGTGCGGCCTTGGGTTTGCGTGGGCGCCCTGGGGGCTTCTTGGGCTTGTATGTGCCTGCCATAGCCTCATGTGTGCGCCGGAGCTTCTCTGCTCGCGCCTGGAGGATTCCGTTGTGTGGTTGGTTGGCTGCCTCGGCCTCTGCTCGGTCTACCGATTCAATGTGACGGCGCAGATGGTAGGACCGGATATTCTGGGACATGGGCCCAACTATTCCAGAGCTGACCAGGTGACGTAGAAACGCATAGAAACCAGGGCGGTCGAAATCTTCGAAAACCATCCCACCTTCCAGGGCAAAGTTTCGCCAGCGCGATACATACGCTTTGCGGCCATTCTCGACAGGGACGGCCTGCATGTAGTTTCGAAACGCTCCCAGGCGCTCATCGTTCGGCTTGATTACGGTCCACCCCTGCTGTTGAGCAGAGGCCATAGCCAGGGTGATGTTGCCGTTTTCTTGTACGTTACTTTGCCCAGCGTCAAAGACGATCCGCCCCAGGCGCGGCAACCACTCCCCGGCCTCTCCTGCGTCCTTGTAAAAGTGCCACCGTTTCGGGTGCCATTTATACACCCACTGATGTAGGCGCCTGGCCTTGGCGGCAGGTAGCGCGGCGGCTCCTATTTGGTGAGACTGTGGGGCGGCAGGCTGGCCGATGATTGCGGGCATTTGTTCTCCTCCTCATAAGAGACAAAAGGGGGGGCAATGCCCCCCCTCTAGTCGGTTTAATTAAACGTCGGACAGAAGGCCGGCGCCTCGTGCATCCTCAAGGATGCCAACTTGGCAGAATGCGTGGCCGATGATACGGGAAATCCCGGGGTCACCCTGCCGATCGAACTCTGCGTACACAGGCGACCCGGCGGGAGTCACGAGTGCCGCGACGCTTCCCGGCATGGCCTGGCGGGGGCTGGCCTCGACATAGGCAAGGGCGCCCATACCGAAGATCGACCCGTTGTAATGGGTGCCGTCATTTGTCACGCTGTCACATGAATACACATCAACTCCAAGAAGGGTCCCCTGGTACCCGCTGGCGCGGGCTGCGATCTGCTCATAGGTAGCGGGAGCGAATGCAATCGTGCTGGACGACTCTGCACGTAGCTTGCTTTGCAGCTGGGTCCATTGCTTGTTGTGCAGAACACAGGAGTAGGGGCCTACCACGCTGGATTGTTCCAGCTGGGCGATTCCGGACATGAACGCATCAACGTCCATGGTGGTTGATGCTGTCACGTCAGTCGTAAAAGACTCGGCCGCGCTGCACACCAGATCAGTCATTCTGAGTACATAAGCATCGGCCATTTGTGCCGCAAGCTGCTGCATGGCCAGGTTCCCCGGGCCGGCGGTGATCATAAATTTGTCCGTCAGGCCGTAGGCGAGGATCTGATGTGCCACGGCCAGAGAGACCGAAGAGCTGGACAAAGCGCTATTACCTGCAGCGTCTACCTCGTTGGCGGCTGCTGCTGCCATAGGTGTCGAAAAATCGACGGTGGGCGTAGTGAGCGTGTCAGAGCCAGATCCCCCCACGTCTCCCAGGCGGATCATGGTTGCCCGCAGGTCGGTACGGTCGACCAGAGTTTCCCACAAGAGGGCGTTAAATACTTCTTGGGCCCTCAGGTTAGTTCGGGTCCCTCCTACTCCATAAATTACTTCGTTTGCCATGTGTCATTCTCCAGGCGCTACGGGGCGCACTTTGTGGTTCTTCTGTCTCGCCCTGTCGGGAGGCGTCCCCGTGTCCCCCTGTCGCCCGTCATGGCCGGCGGCGCCTGGTCGGGGGGTGTGTGTACAATAAAGGGCCGGCGGTGGCGCGGTCAATTCCCGAACGGCCAGCCGCTGGCGCCGTTGCTCATTGCTGCAGCCAGTGCCGCTTTGCGGGCCTCGCGAGGCAGGGACGCGATCGATCCCGGCGTGTAGGCCTGGGCAGCGGGCGGTGTAGGACGCGCTCCGGCGTTCGTCTGGGGTGCCGCAGGGGTTGAGGGCGCGGCGGCGCTCTGTGGTGCCTCTACGGGCGCCGATGGGGCAGCGGCTGGCGAGGGGGTAACCTCGGGAGCCAAGAAGGGGCGCAGCACAGCACCGGGGGTCTCCTGCTGACCTGTCCACCAATCGCCCCAGGTCTGGCCGTCCTTGGCTCCTGCCTGCTGTCCGTAGCGGTGTAGCGCGTAGTCCCTGACCTCGGGATCTGTGACTCCAGCCGACACCATGGCCAGGTGTGCGGTACTGGTCTCCTCCTGTTGGTTGAGTTTGGCCGTGAGCCCGTCCCGCTCGGTACGCAGCTCGGCCGCGATCTCTGCGTCCCGCTGCCAGCTTTTCGCGTCCTTGGCTAGCGTTTTGTGCTCGACCTGAAGCGCGGCTAGCGCTGCCTCTGCCTCCTTGGCGCGGGCTAGGACCGCATCAAATCGGGGCTTCGGAATGCTGGGTGCTGGGGTGTCGTCGCTCATTTTCTGTTTCCCTCTCAAAGCTCGGCCGGGTACATCCGGCGCTCCTGTTGTATCAATTCAAGATGCGCGGCCGCCTCGTCGCGAGTCCACCCAGGGTTTTTGGCCATGACCACATCTACGAGCGAGGCCACCCCGAGAGCAATTTCCCCGCGCGCCTCTTCGAGCCTGGCGGCCCTCTCATCTGACGACAGCGGGAGCCCTGGATACCTCATCCGGTAGCCGGTCTCTGGGTACGTGGTGCCCTTGTACGTGTTGAGAAGCGCAGCGATGCGAGAAAGGGTGCCCTGGTCGCCCCTTTCAAACTCGGGCAACATGGCCCGCTGATGCTCTCGCACGCTCTCCCGCTTGAGGGCAATCGCCCGCCCAGACTCAGGCCCGCCGGCCCGCTGGAGGTCGGACGGGGCAAGCCCCCCGTGGGTGGCTGCCGACATCTCGAACGACTGGATCGCCAGCTGCAGCCGCTCGGGGTCTGTGCCTGCTAGCCACTGCCCAGCCTGCACGGGCGTGCCACCCTCTGGGATGAGCTGCAGGATCGCGGTGGGATCCACGTGGACTTCCTGGCGCGCGCTGGCTCCTGAGCCCCTGCGCTCGGTCCCTCGGATCTTGGCTCCTGCCAAGTAGCGCAAAGGGTGCGAGGCGTCCCGCACGAGGTAGCCCCAAAGCGAGTACAGCGCGCCCACCTGTAGGGTTGAATCCACAAGCTCCCGGCCGGCGTATGGGCTCCAAAGCTGGTTCGACCGCTGGCGGTGGTAGAGGACATAGGGCAGCACCGGCACACCCTCAACCCGGTAGGGGTAGGCGTCCCCGTCAAACACGCCCCCCAGCACCTGTTCTGTCAGGTCTGCCCCTGGGCTGTCCACGTCCAGATCATCACCTGGCAGGATCACCCGGTACCGTGGCTCGCTGGGGTCTCGGAGGTCCAGCACGTCCCAGGTCCAGACCTGTTGCGCCTGGCTTCCTTTGGACTTTATGAGACGCACCCGAGCTTCAATCACAAGGTTCGGCACGTCGGGATCGTCGGCGTTTGCCTCGCAGTAGACTAGATCAGCCGGGACTAGGCGCACCTGTGCGCGGCCCCCCTCGCCCTGCTGCAGGTAGTCGAGCCGCACGAGGGACTCACGAAGGCCCACGGTGAACACCTGGTTCTGTGCCAACAAAGGCCACAGCCCCGCCGCTGTCAGCTCTGCCCCAAAGGCCGCCGCCTGGTCCTCGCCCATGTCTTCATGTGACACGATCGGCGGGTAGCTGTAGAGCTGTGACAGGCTCTTCGTCACAGTGCGGAAAATGTTGCGAGAAAGATCGAGAGCCCCGAACCTGGCCACGGACGTTGGCGGGAAGTAGGCCCGAACCCTGGTTTCTAGGTCCTGCGCCCAATTGCCCTGAAGCAGCCTGCGACGGAGCGCGCTATGGGCTCGCCGTTGTTGGTCATTGTCGCCGGGGGGTAGTGGGGGCAGCGTGCCCGCCGAGCTGTAATACTGCATCACCTGACCGCCAATCGTTGAGCACCCTGCGCCCTAGGGTCTAACACAGAGACCAGACCATACCGAAGCGCGTCCAGCGCGTGGGAAATCTCGGCATCCTTGCCCGTGGTCCCGCCTCGGTAATGTGACAAGCCCTGTATTAGGTGCTCACATTTAGGAGACACAAGGAGCCGACCCGAGAGAAGGGCCAGGTTCACCACGCGAGCCCCAAGTAGCCTACTACCAGGACCCTTGCGAGCAGATCTTATTGTGACAGGCGGACGGCTTGGAGGCATCCCGAGGCAACGGGCGAGGGCCTGTTCAAGCATCCGATTTACGCTGGTTAGATGTGACGCACCCTTGCCGGCGCTGTTCACGTCCCCGTGTAGCCTGTCGACGCTAGCGAGCGTGAGGCCGTTACGCTCTAGCATTTCAAGCGCCTGCATAGCGTCCTGATCGATCGTGGTCCGTCCTGGGCTGGCGCACTCAT
>JAAHTH010000801.1_pt1 | contig 29399 bp, 21 predicted proteins | sample 6116091 | NCBI WGS metagenome assembly JAAHTH01 (sample SAMN13939990, study PRJNA603662) | sponge metagenome | isolation source: marine sponge | host: Mycale hentscheli | place: New Zealand | collected 2006
TAATAATTCTCGGCGCAATATTCATCGTTATCAACTCGTGAAACAATAACTTACAAGCATAAGGAATATTTACTTGAGCAAAATCAGTTCTATTGTCACAAGTTTTACACAAATGTATTCCCTTTTTATCATTGTAAATAGCCAGCATACCACATTTTTTACAACAATGCGTAGTAAATTTATCCGAACAATCATAAATTCTTCCTTTTGTAAATCTATTAGCACCATGGCTTACCATACAATCACGTTCCATCTCTCCAAATCTCAATCCTCCTTCTCTTGCTCTTCCTTCTGCAGGTTGACGCGTTAGAACAACCATTGGTCCTTGACCCCTAGCATGCTGTTTATCTTTAACCATATGCTTCAACCTTTGATAGAATGTAGGTCCATAAAATACACTTGTTTCAATTTGCTCACCGGTCATTCCATTATTTAGAATTTTATTACCGTGTGCGTCGTAACCGTGTTTTGTCATCAACTTACAAATATCCTTAACTGGAAAATTATTAAAACTTGTTCCATCGCCAAATAATCCCAGTTCCAAAAGTACAGAACCTAGTAATGTTTCTTTAAGCTGACCAATAGTCATGCGACTGGGAATAGCGTGAGGGTTAATAATAATATCTGGTCGTAACCCATTTTCATCAAAGGGCATATCTTTTTCTGGTAAAATTATTCCAATTGTACCTTTTTGTCCATGACGACTACTAAATTTGTCCCCTATCACGGGCTTACGATAAGCCCTAACTCTAACTTTTGCAAATGTATAACCATCACCATTACAGTTCACATAATTTTTATCAACATAAGCTTCTTCATTAGTTCGATACGATTTACTTTGATCTTGGTATTTAATAACTTTGGTATGGTCATTTCTATTTTCCTTGATAGGTACCACTTTACCTAAAATTATGTCTTTATTTTCAATCAAAGTATTTTCTGGAACGACACCCTTATTATTTAATTTACCATAATTGCCAAACTTCATACCTTTTGTTTTTGTTTTATCTGGTTTACACCTAATTTCTTCGTCACCATGAATCTTTTTATCTTCATCTTTTTCTGTGTGATAAATAGTAGCAGCAAACATACCGCGATCAATAGCTCCTTGGTTGAAAATAATACTATCTTCCTGGTTATAACCTGAATATGTCATAATCGCTACCATAACGACTTCTCCTGAAGGAATTCGATTGAGTTTAATATAATTCATCAGTCTTGTATCTACAAGAGGTCTCATAGGATAACTCAAAATATAAGCTGTTTTATCCATTCTACTTGTGAAATTTGTGACATACATACCCATAGCTTGTTTACCCATAGCACATTGATAGGTATTTCTAGGAGATTGGTTATGTTCTGGAAATGGAATACAAGATGCTAAAATTCCAAATATAGTACTAGGATGAATTTCACAATGTGTGTACTGATAATTAAATTTATCTACGGTGGACAATTTAAGTCTATCCATTGCAATCATGGCGAAATTTTGTTCTTCTGGATCAATGTATTCTAGAAGGGAATCATCTACAATATGATTCACTAGCAAGTCTTGCCACTTAATTTCTTTATTTTTTATTTTTTTTGCAATGTCTGGTGTAATGACTAGTTTATTATTTTTAACTTTTAAAAGTGGTCGGGTAGGTCTTCCTGCTTCATTACATACTCTAATTTCTTTATTTGTATAATCAAACACCACTGATGTATAAATATTAATAATACCCGCATATTTTTTACCAAGTAAATTTAAATATAATTCATAAGGCTCCGGTGAAATCCCAATCCAATTTCCATTTATCAAAACTTTAACTTTATTAAATAAATCTTTAAATGAAATATCTTCTATTTTTGTAATAAATGGTTCTATAACTTCATATAGCGGTTTACTATTAGATCGAATTGTGATATGTGCCATATAACTTAAATTTTTAACTACGCCTACTGGTTGACCTTCAGGAGTTTCTGCTGGGCAAATATAACCCCATTGTGTATTGTGCAATTTTCTAGGAGGTATAAGTTTACCACTTTTATCAATGGGTGTATTAATTCGTCTTGCGTGTGACAAACTAGATATATAAGTCAATCGATTCAAAACTTGTGCAACACCAACTTTTGTTGAAGCAGTATTTTTAATACCGAAATCACCAGTAGCTAATGCGCGTTTTATACCATTTTCTATAGTAGTAGATTTTACAATTTTGTAGACGTTTGTTTGATTGATGATATTGGTATAATTTTCGGTTGATTTCCACGAACCATTATTGATTTCCCTAATAATTTGTTTTTGCATATCTTTCACTAGCTTATTAAAGTAGTTTCTGAATAGATTATTCAGAAGAGTACCGGTAAGATCGATGCGTTTATTTATATAAGAATCTCTATCAGATGGTGAAATCCATCCAAAACTAGTGGACAATAATTTATTAGCCATAAATCCCAAGAAATATTTCTTTTGAACGTCTGTTTTACAATGCGGAAACAGATCGTTTTCTAGAACTGAAATGGTAAACTCTTTTTTCTTTCTTTCACCCGCTTCTTTTTCCATATTAATAGGTGTATACATTGCCAAATTTACAATATAATCTAATGCTTCTTCTTTGGTAATGTGTTTTGCAGCTTGTACAATAGAGGCTTTAAGTCCAAATACCATTTTCTTCATTTTTTCATTATCAATATCCAAAACAATAATTTCACATATTTCTTTATCGGAAATAATTCCTAATGCTCTAAACAATATAAACAATGGTACCGGTTGTTTGATACGTGGAATTTGAATATAAATAGGATGTCCAAATCCTGAATTTCTAGATGCTATCATCATATTTATTTGTTTTGGCGAAATACAGCGATGATCTGGTACTGATTTTATTTCAGCTAACCATTCCCACTTATTATTATTTTTCTTAATATTGAAACAATATACTTTGTTTTCAGCGGCTCTTTCTTGTGGAATGACAATTTTCTCGCTACCGTTAATAATGAAATAACCACCTGCATCTACATAACATTCACCCGTAATTTTACAATCTAGATGTTTATATTGTTTTAATACACAAATATCCGATTTCACCATAATCGGCAATTTTCCAATATGTATTTTTGGTAATGTTTTATGAAAGGTCTCCGATTGTGTTAAATTTTCTCCAAAATATCGAATGATTTTGATATTTAAATCAATTGTCATTGCTGAGGAATATGTGAAATTTCGCAAACGAGCTTCTTGTGGAAACATTAGTTTTGTTGCACCATTATTTTCGTGAATTTGTGGTCTATAAATATGGAAATTGCTGAACGTAATAACCATTTCAAGATTATATTTATCGTGTTCCTTATTATAATCGTGTTCTGAATGAATCGTGACTGGATTAAACATATCGATTGTTTTTTGAATTTCGTGATTTACAAAATGGTTATATGATTCTAATTGATGGCGAATACATCTTGTCAAATGTTGTCCGTCAAAATAAGATTCAATAATGCTCCAAGGAAGGTCTTCCATTGATTGGTGTTTCTTTGGTGTTGACATAGGATAATTATTATTCATCATAGAGTTAATTTATATTTCAATTTATCTTTAAATAGTTTTTGAAAAACTATAGCACTTTCTTTATATACTTTTGACAATAAATAATATTTCCGTATATATATATGAAATCGCCATCAAAAAATAAAACAAATCAAAATAAAAATTTATTTTTCTTTATAAAAGATCTATCAAACAACAATCCTTTTTTAGATCCTAGTAGCAATGTTACAATAAACCCACTTTTTTCACCCCTACAACCTTGGAAAAAGAATAATAATTTATTGTTGTTAGACGATAAAGATAATAGTAATAATGATTTTAAGATAAAGAACAATAATTTTACAATGAGGTTAGACAGTATAATAGATAAAATACGCGAGGAGAGAAAAGAAAATACCAAAAACTTATTTTCAGAAAATTTACTTAATTTAAGAACTACATTAAACAACAAACAGTTAATAAAAGACAATGAAAAGAAAGTGTCTTTTAATTCAAAATTATCACCAAAAGATGCGATTGATGATCTTTTATTACAAATAACTAAAAAATATGATTTAGCAAGTGGTGAAAATACAAAAAACAAAGCAATTGTCCCTCGTAGAAAACCGCCTCCTCCACCTGGTTTCGGACCTCGTTTTAACCATAGGCGATCATCATCTATTTATATCCCTCCTATTAAAAATGCTTGGGATACTACACCACTGCCACCCCCGCCTCCAAATATTAAAAAAGAATTAAAAGTTATTGATAAAGAAATTAATGGATTAAAAGATTTACTGGAACTTATAAAAGAAAATCCTATATCTCCTTACATTGAATACAATATTAATATGGAATCAATTCATAATATCAAAGAACCATTGACTGAATTAAATAATATGATTGGTATGAATGGTTTAAAAGATTCAATTGTAGATCAAATTGTCTATTTTGTTCAAAATCTCCACATTAATAAAAATGCGGTAAATCCTGACTTTATGCATACTTGTATATATGGGCCACCTGGTACGGGAAAAACAGAAATAGCAAAAATCATGGGGAAAATATTTTCATCATTAGGTGTATTAAACAAAAATTACTTTAAAAAAGTTACACGGGCTGATTTAATTGCTGGATACCTTGGTCAAACTGCCATGAAAACACGAGATGTTATTAAAGATGCATTAGGTGGCGTTTTATTTATTGACGAAGCATATGCTTTAGGAAATCCAGAAAAACGGGACAGTTTTGCAAAAGAATGCATTGATACATTATGCGAAGGATTGAGTGATCACAAAGATAAATTGATGGTTATTATTGCTGGTTACGAGGAAGATCTTAAAAAATGTTTTTTCGCTTATAACCAAGGACTAAATTCTCGCTTCCCTTGGCGCTTTAAAACCGATGATTATAAAGCAGGAGAACTAAATAAGATTTTCCAGAAAAAGATTATTGACGCTGGATGGAGTTTAAAAGACGAAATTCCTGATTCGTGGTTTGAACCTAAAATGGACACATTTAAATTTTATGGTCGTGATATGGAAACTTTATTATCAAAAACAAAAATAGCTCATGGAAGACGAGTATTCTGCAAGCCAAAAGATGAAAAAACAAAACTAGTTATGAAAGATATTGAAAAAGGTTACAAAATGTTTGTTGAAGTTGGTGATACAAAAGATGCTGACTCAACAAAAAACATATTACAACATATGTATTTATAATTGGGTTATTAATTCGTTGTTTTTCTATTTATACTTATTAGTATGGAAAAACGAAAAACTATTCAAATCAATCCTGATTTTTTTAAACTAGGTAAAAAAACCAAGAGCAAACGAGAAAAAAGAAAACGCTTAGATTTAAGACAAAGTATTAAACCTAATAATCTTAAAAAGCAACTTTTAGCCAGAATTAAAAATCATCAACAAGAACAATCGGAAAAAGATAAACAAGATTCAGAAGAAAAACTGGATGAATTTCAAAACGACTTTAATTCTTCATTAAACTATTTGCAAACTATGATCAAACAAAAAAAAGAAAAAAAGAAAAAACGTACACGTAAAAAACGAGAGAAAGTACCATCTTCCATACCAATTCCAACTTCAACTCCAACACCAACTCCAACTGTTAATACACAACCGTTTTCTAATGAAAATGTTATAGCACCACAACTAGTTAATGCTCCCTCCCAAAATTCATATACACCCGCACAGGCACCTCCTTATGGATGCTTAAAAAATGGTTCTAAGCCCACATATTCACAATATATGAAAACAATGAAAAAAACGAAGAAAGCAAAACCTACGTTAATATTGCCTCCAAAGCCGCCACCTACTCCTAGTGTATTGGAGAGAAAAGAAAAATTAAATAAATTAAAAGAAAAAATGGCTTTACCAAAAAAAGAGAAAATATTAAAAACAATTAGTAAAAAAAGAACCATAAAAATTTTTAAACTAGGAAAAAAAGACGGCAAAGTTGGTGTACTAGTTAAATCTGGAAAAACCAGAAAAAAAGTACGTGAAGAACAACACGTACTACATTCAAAATGTATATTAGAAGTAAAACGTTATTTGCGTAAACATAATTTAATTAAAGCAGGCACAACCGCTCCAGAAAATGTATTAAGAAAATTATACGAAGATAGTTTCCTAGCTGGTGATATTTACAATAGAAATGCGGACATATTGCTTCATAATTTTATGCAGGAACAACAATAACATTATACAAAATGTAATTTTTATATAATGATAATATATAATATGTCCGCCGCACCTTCATTTAGACAACAATCAACAGACACTACTTCATCTCATGATTCATATGACTTTGATGCTGATTACGATCCTTTTGAAGATTCTGAGCCGCCAATGAAACGTGTTCCCAGAGTAAAAGGGTATCATCCTAATCGCGCTGCTACTAAAATTCAATCGCTCCTTCGCGGAAAAAAAGGTCGCGTTAGGGCTGCAACTATGAAAAATGCTCATACAAATGAAGCAATGTTTAATCTTGCAGATATAAAAAGTATTTTAAAAGAATTAGAAGATTGTCATAGCGAAAAGGCCAGATTGGAAGAACAACTGGAACAATACGAAGGGGAAAGAAAAAAAGGAGGGAAAAGACGAAGAAGAAAAACTCGTAGAAAAACTCGTAGAAAAAAAAGCAAATCTAAGAGAAAAACTAAAAGACGAAGAAAATCTAGTAAGCGTAGACGCCGTTAAATCATAAATAACTTTTCATAACTTTAAATATCAATCAAATATATTTAAAGTCTCTCCAATATTTTTACTTAATCAAATGGGTATTCACGAACAGTTTTTTAATATTGAAACGGAAGCATGTAAAAAATACGGTGAAAAAACGTTAGTTTTTTTACAATGTGGTTCTTTTTTTGAAACGTATGGTTATAAAAAAAATGGTCAATTTCGGAACAAATATTATACAGAATATAGTAGAATTTGTGATTTTTGTATGAAAGAAAAGAATTTAAATTATAAGGGTTATGATGTTTGGATGATTGGTTTTCCGGATTATTGCTTGGAAAAATATGTACCGAAAATGACACGCGAAGGGTTTACTATTGTTATTTGGACACAAGCAGACGATCCAACTAAAATAAGATCTTTGCACAGTGTGTGTTCTCCTGGTACAGATTTTAACAATATTACTAAGCATATTACAAATTATAGTATGTGTATGTGGGTTAAGAAAACACAATCTCTTTTATTAAATAAAGCCCCTGAATTAATATGTGGAATGTCAGCTATTGATATTTTAACAGGTGATACGCATATATTCGAATATAGGGAAAAATATTTTCATAATCCTACAACATTTGATGAAATAGAACGATTTTATTCATCATATTCTCCAAATGAAATTTTGGTGATACATGAAACGACCGATGAAGAAATTAGAGATATTTTACAATTTTCTCAGATTGTTTGTGACAAAATACATTTAGTTCGTTTAGATGATGTAGAAAATAGTCATCAAAATATAGCTAAAAAATGTGAAAATCAAACATATATTCAAGGACAACTTAGACAATTTTACGATATACCTGAATACCACGTATTTTGTCAAACACATAGATTAGATGAACATCAATTGGCGACACAAGCTTTTTGTTTTCACTTAAATTTTATATATAATTGCAATCCTAATTTAGTTAAAAAAATTAAAAAACCTTTATTTGATAATGAGGGAAATCGTTTGATTCTTGGTAATCATTCATTAAAACAATTAAACATTATAAATAATCAGCAACATAGAGGGGTTTTAGCTTCAGTTAGTAATTTTGTTAATAAATGCAATACACCAATGGGAAAAAGAAAAATGCACAACAAATTAATAAATCCAATCTGTGATAGTAAAGAATTAAAAAAGCAATATAAAATTACAGAATATGTTCGCACCAACTTTGCTATGTTTGAAAACATTAGAAAGGAATTGAAAAATATAGGTGATTTTGAAAGATTATACCGAAAATTAATTTTGCAACGCGTAGCTCCTGCCGAGCTAAGCCAATTTTATAATAGTTTAAATATTATTTTGAAAGTATACATAACTTTAAAATCTGATAAAAAGCTTCATAAGCATATAAAATGCCCAAATCTCTCCAAAAAATGTAAAAAGCTTATGAAAATTTTGGATAAGAATATGGTTTTATCTGAATCGGCCAAGATTTCCACGGTTCGGTTTGATGTAAATATTTTTAAAAGAGGAATCTATAAAGAATTAGATAATTTAGAAAGAGAATGGGTTGAGAGTAAAGATAAATTAGAGGCTTTAAGGAAATATATGGAGAGATTTATAATTAAATATAAAGGAAAGAAAACACAACATATGATTAAGTATCACGAAACGGACAAAAATGGGTTATTTTTATCAATGACTAGTAATCGTGTTAAAATATTAAAAGAAGAATTAAAAAAGGATAAAGAAGGTATGAATGAAAGATCTATTTCATATAAATCAAATTATACTAATGAAACAAAACAATTATCTTTTAATCCTCACGAAGTACAATATATAAAGCATACCAAAAGCAATATGAGATTAGATAATACATTATTAAACAATATATATCATTCTATTTTTAGTGATAAAGAAAGCTTAAAAAAAGAATTAGCAGATGTTTACAAAAAATTTATAGTATCATTACAAGATTACAGTGAGCAAATAGAATCAATTGTTCATTATGTCACTGAATTAGATATGATTTTAACAAAAGCATTTATTGCCAAAAAATATAATTATTGTATGCCGATAATCGATGATTCGGCACCACATTCGTTTTTAAAGGCAAAAGAAATAAGACATATATTGATAGAAAATTTACAAGAAAACGAAATATATGTTCCAAATGATATAGAATTAGGTAGAAATACAGAGCAAAATGGTATATTGTTATATGGTACAAATGCTGTTGGTAAATCTAGTTTAATTCGTTCTATTGGAATATGTGTTATAATGGCACAAGCGGGATTATTTGTTCCTTGTACAAAATTTCTATTTAAACCTTATAAATCTATATTTACGCGAATACTGGGCAATGATAATTTATTTAAAGGTCTTAGTACATTCGCGGTTGAAATGTCGGAATTGCGTACTATTCTTAATAATTCTACGGCAGACAGTTTGATTTTAGGCGATGAATTATGTAGTGGTACAGAAACAACATCAGCTACAAGTATATTTATGGCGGGAATTCTCAAATTACACGAATTACAATCTTCATTTATATTTGCGACTCATTTTCACGAAATTACAGATGAACCCAGGTTAAAATCTCTAGATCACTTGGCGTTTAAACATATGGCGGTGCATTATGATAAAGCGAATGACTGTTTGATATATAATAGAAAACTACAAGACGGACCTGGATTAAGTATGTATGGATTAGAAGTTTGTAGGTCTTTACATTTACCAGATGATTTTTTGGAAATGGCAAATAATATAAGAAAAGAACGTAGGGGCGATAAAAGCATAATGGAGAGAAATACAGCGCGTTATAATAATAAAAAAATAAAAGGCAAATGTGAAATGTGTGGTGAAGATGGTATAGATGTACATCATTTAATGCCTCAAAATTTAGCTGACGAAAATGGTTTTATAGGCAGTTTTCATAAAAATCATAAAGCAAACTTAATGAATATCTGTAAGGATTGCCATAAAAAAGAGACAAAAAGTAAATCTAAAAAAAGACGGACAAAAACAACAAAGGGAATGCGACTGTTAAATGAATAAAAAAAATACAAATATATATAAATGGCAAAGGATATTATTCCATCAGCATTAGATTTTATTGAAAAGCATATATTGGATATAACAATAGTGGTATTACTTTTGTTTTGTATGGTTATTTACATTGTTTTAAACAATATCAAATTTCCAAAAACTCATCCTGTTTTGCAAAGAGTGGTTGTTTTAGAAAATTTAGAAAATATGAATGATAAAGAAAATAAAACAAGTAATAAAATTTCGGAAATTGAAACTGCTATGGAAAAAAAAGCAGATAAAAAGGTAGATCAATCTAATAATTCTAAAAACATTTGTAGTGGTAGTTTATTAGAAAAAGAAAAGGCTTGTGCTTCATTGCTTAAAAAAGATAGTTGTATAAATATGAATTGTTGTGTTTGGGCAAGAAAAAATAAAACGAAAAACTTTAGCTGTGTTGGAGGAGATGCCGGTGGAGCAACTTATGATGGAGATGATTACGACGCGTATTATTATAAAAATAAACGATATCCTCAGAAAGATTCAAAACAAAAGAAAGCTAAAGCAAATAACTAACTTTAGAAAAATTGATTTATAGGATTATGATAATATTTATATTATATATCATGATCATTCCGGTTAAGTGTTTCACTTGTGGTAAGGTAATTGGTAATAAATACCGATATTATATTAAGGAGGTGCGTAAAGAGAAGAGCTCCAGTGATGACTTTAGTAAAGTTACTTATTTAACACAATCAAATATGGAAAAGACAGTGGAAGGTAAAATTCTTGATAGTATGGGGTTAACGAAAATCTGTTGTCGAAGACATATGTTGACCCACGTCGATATTGAATAATTTCTCTGCCTTATATATAATGGTTCTTAAAGGTGGTAGAAAAGCAAAACACAGACGTACAAAACACAAGCGTCATCACAAGAGGAAACACCGAAGGCGTACAAAACATCGTCGTCGTCACAAAATGAGAGGAGGAGGAGGTCCAGGAACTGGAATTGCACCATTGAACGGTTCCCCAGCAGCTCCTTTTAATGAGAGGTGGGGTGGTCCAGCACCAGCCTTTCCACCTGGTCCAATAGTCAGACCGGGAGTGGTAGATTTAGATGCTAAATTTTATGGAAAATTAAATAATCCTTTTTTACCTGATCCTACTAGTACTCATGGTAGCGGTGTTACTAAAAAACACGGTAAAGTAGGTGGAAGTCGTCGCAGACGTGGAGGAAGGAAATCAAGAAAAGGAGGAAGGAAATCAAGAAAAGGTGGAAGAAAATCACGCAGAGGAGGTCGTCGTAAACGTGGAGGAAATACAAGAGGCAGAGGCAAAAAAGGTGGTAGTATTTCACAATTTTTAAGTAATAACGTTCCCGGATTCTCTGATGTCCGCGATATTTATTGGAAAGGAGGTGAAATAGCGAAGAATGGATATAATACATTGTTTGGTTTTAACAAGGTGGATAGTACAAGTGCTGGAACACAGCCTATCGGCAACACAACAAAAGTAGTGCGCCCAAGTGTTGTTAATGTAGGAACAAACTTGCAAACTGGTGCTGATACTGCATCAGCATATACCCCAAAATAAGTATTTCTTTTATACTATAATATATAAGAAATGACTATTGGAAATAGATTAACGTCGTTATGTTTTCCTGCACAAGTATATTTTATAATTTCTATTATTAGTATTTTAGGCATTTTAAGTCAAAATGCTATGAATAGCGATAAATATAGAATTGGTATATATTCTGCAAAATCTCCTATTAAAAATATTTGGTTTTTCACATTTAAAATAATAGGAGTATTGCTTTGGACTTTTATGTTAAATTTTTTATGTAATTCAGGATTAAAAGGGGTAGCTTGGTTTTTTGTACTATTGCCAATTGTTTTAATGTTTGTAATTATTGGAGCTGTAATGTTAATTTTACTTGGTAAACAACAATCACGTAGGGAGAGAATTGCTGCTATAAAAACACGCAAAAAAACAAAACACTAAATTATTAGTATTAAAAAAAAATAATAATAATTTGCCTAACAAGTGTTTTAAAAATATATGCTTAACTTATATCAGAAATGGACCAATATAATAATATTCCATGGAAAATTATTGATATGTATTTTCGAGACAATCCTACAGGTTTAATTGATCATCATTTGGTATCTTATAATGATTTTTTTAATAAAGGAATAAAACAAGTCTTTAAAGAATCAAATCCTATACGATTTATAAAAGATCAACACGAAGGTTTGCAATCTGGTAGTAAAAAAGGAAAAAAAGAATTCCAATATCAAGCATATTTATATCTTGGTGGGAAAAACGCTGATCGATTATATTACGGTAAACCTGTAATATATGATGATAAAGATAGAGAACATATTATGTATCCAAATGAAGCTAGATTAAGAAACATGACTTATGCATTTACGATTCATATGGACGTTGAAGTTGAATTTATTATAAAAGTATATGACGAATCCGATACTGTTATTTATGAACATACGGAAATAAAAGAAATACCAAAAATATATTTAGGTAAATTTCCAATTATGCTTCAATCGGATATGTGTATTTTAAAAGGCCTCTCTCCAGAAGTTCGATATAATATGGGAGAATGTAGAAATGATAAAGGTGGTTATTTTATTGTTGATGGAAAGGAGAAAGTTATTATTTGTCAGGAAAAATTTGCAGATAACACTTTATATATTCAAGATAACGTATCCGACGTATATAGTCACTCTGCCAAGATAAGATCCGTTTCGGAAGATGCCTCTAAACCAGTTAGAACACTTGCAGTTAGAATGGCAGCGGAACAACCATCATCATCAAATAATCAAATTGTGGTATCTATACCAAATGTAAGAAAACCAGTACCATTATTTATAGTTATGAGAGCACTTGGTGTAATTTCAGATAAAGAAATTATTGAATATTGTTTATTAGATCTAGATAAAAATAAAGAATTAATTGAATTATTTCGCCCTTGTGTACACGATGCGGGATTAATATTTACACAAAAAGCAGCAATGGGTTATATAGCACAATTAACAAAAGGTAAATCAAATAGTCATACGACAGAGATTTTAATGAATTATTTTCTTCCACATATTGGAGAATTAAATTTTAAACAAAAAGCTCTTTATTTGGGATATATTGTAAATCGTTTATTAAGAGTAGTTATAGGTGTAGAGAAGCCAACTAATAGAGATAGTTATTTGTATAAAAGAATAGAAGTATCTGGAATGTTAATTCGAGAATTATTCGTTGAATATTACAAAATTCAGCAATTAAATATTTTCAAGAAAATAGATTATGAGTGGTTTTACAATAAAACAACACCAAAATATAAACAAGCTGGTTTTATGAATTTAATTATGGAAAATGTACCACTTATTTTCGGGGACAGAGTAGTCGAAAAAGGATTTCGTAAAGCATTCAAAGGTGATTGGGGTTCAGCAGCTCACACCAAAAGACCTGGGCTTTTACAGGATTTAAGTCGGTTATCATATTGGAGTTTTTTGGCACAGTTGCGAAAAACAAATGTTCATATCGCGGCAGATGGAGCGAAAGTTATTGGACCGCGTTTATTAAATAGTACACAATGGGGGATTTTATGTCCTATTCATACTCCAGATGGTGGAAATATTGGATTTCATAAACATATGTCGATTTTCACACGCATTAGTCCAGAATTGTCAGGGTATCCTTTTATTAAATATTTAAGATCGTTGGGTGTAACATTGCTAGAGGAAAGTTCTATAAATTTTATTTCAAAGGCAACAAAAGTGTTTGTAAATGGTGCTTGGATCGGTGTTACTTCTGATATAGTTAAGCTTTATAATTTCTTAAAAGTTGCTCGTAGAAATGGATTATTCAGCCCCTATATTAGTATTCGATGGAATATTGAAATGAAAGAATTGATTATTTTAACCGGCGCCGGTAGACCATCTCACCCAGTGTTTCACGTAGACGGAGATGCAATAAGTTTTCAAAAAGAAAATGTAATGGATTTAATTGCTTCAGATACGTTAACTTGGAAGCAAGCCATTACTGGAATTGGTAAAAAGAAAGAAGAATTAGATATTTATAGTGATAAAATATATTCAAAAAATGAATTATATAGTAAAGATGGAGATATGAAATCCAATGAAGCTATTATTGAATACTTAGATACGCAGGAAATGGAAGGTGTAAAATTAGCAAAATATACACAAGATCAGAATACGTATATTGAAAATAGAATTACGCATAAAGAAATCCATCCATCGGCTATTTTAAGTGTAATGGCAAACCAAGTTATTTTCCCAAGTAATAATCAATTTCCAAGAGATTTATTTTCATGTGGACAAAGTAAACAGGCAGCTTCAGTCTTTCATACAAATTATCAGAATAGAATGGATAAAACTTCTTATTTCTTGAATTATGGTCAAGTTCCATTAGTTAAAAGTAGATACTTAAATTATACGACAAGAGAACAACATCCATACGGAATTAATGCTATTGTTGCCGTAATGTGCTATTCTGGTTATAATGTTGAAGATGCAGTAATTATTAATAAAAATGCATTAGACAGAGGTTTATTTAGAACTACATATTTATCAACATATGAAGCTAAGGAAGAATCGACTAAGGTTGGAAATATTAGTATCGATAAAAACTTTATGGATGTTAATAATTTCAATGTTGTAGGAAAAAAACCCGGTTATGATTATAGTCATTTAGAGCCTAAGTCTGGGCTCATCAAAGAAAATACGATTGTTAATGAAAAAACAATTTTGATTGGTATGGCTTCAAATAGTGTTACTAGTACGGAAGCTTATATTGATGAATCTATTGCTCCAAAGAAAGGAGCGATTGGATACATTGATAAATCTTTTATGACGCGAGATGAAGCGGGTGGAAGGTTAGCTAAGGTAAGATTACGACATGATAGAATTCCTGCAATTGGTGATAAGTTCGCATCAAGAGCAGGTCAAAAAGGTACTATAGGCATAGTCTTAGAAGAAGCTGATATGCCCACTACAGCTGATGGAATTCGACCAGATATAATTGTGAACCCACACGCTTTTCCCAGTAGAATGACAATTGGTCATCTTGTGGAATCTTTGGTAGGGAAAGCTTGTTGTTTATATGGTGGATTTGGCGATTGTACAGCATTTTTAAATAAGGGTCCAAAAGATAAATTATTTGGAGATTTATTAACTAAACAAGGATTTAGTTCAACTGGAAATGAAATCATGTATAATGGTATGACAGGTGAACAATTAGAGACTGAAATTTACATAGGACCTACATATTATATGAGATTGAAGCATATGGTTAAGGATAAAATTAATTACAGAGCACGCGGACCAAGAACCGTATTAACGCGTCAAACAGTTCAGGGTCGGGCAAATAATGGTGGCTTAAGGATAGGGGAGATGGACCGCGATGCAATTATTTCTCATGGTATGGCGGGATTTTTGAATGAATCAATGATGGTTCGTGGAGATCAGTTTAAAATGGCGGTTTGTAATAAATCTGGAACAATTGCTGTGTATAATGAATCGCGGAATATCTTTTTGAGTCCAATGGTGGATGGACCATTAAAATTTGTTGGAAATTTGGAAAATTCATTAAATGTTGTACCAATAAGTCGTTTTGGTCGTAGTTTCAGTATTGTCAATGTTCCTTATGCATTTAAATTATTATACCAAGAATTGTTGACAATGAATGTTCAAATGCGTTTTATTACTAGTGATAATGTGGATCAATTAGTACCTTTGGTCAAAACAGATAATATAGAGAAATTAACTGGAGAGACAACATATATGGCAGTTGAAAATAAAACCTATCAGAAAATACAAAAAGACAAATTTAAACAACAACCTAAAGCAAAAGATCAAACACCAAAGGAAGAAAAAGATCCTTACACAGTATGGTCGCGTCCTCAAGAACAATTCGGGGGCGTTGATTATATGCAACCTTTCGGATTCCAACCAGAACAACCATTATATCAGCAATCTTATACTTCAGGATTTGAACAACCTGGTACGCAAATGAATCCATTTGTAGATACATTGCCAATGCAACAAAAACCAACAACACCGATTGCGGCATTTAAAACAACTCAAAAAAATCTACAAAAGGGCGACAAGGTTACCTTCCAAGACGCAGAGAAAAACGGATATAATCCAAATGATATATTTACTGTAAATTGGATATCATATGAAGATTCTGATGCATCTCTTATTGCTCCAGATGGAGAAGTTATTATGGCTTATCCAGGCGAATTAGGTGATCCACCATCGCCAGCTTATAATCCAAAATCACCTACTTATGGACCTACTGACTCACCGCCTTTCAATCCTTCGCCTAACTACGGACCTACTGACTCACCACCTTTCAATCCTTCGCCTAACTACGGACCTACTGACTCACCCGCTTATAATCCAAAATCACCTGACTTTAGCTTTGGCAGTCCCCCACCACCACCATCTCCTTCTGATAATATACCACAATCTAAAGGTGTTACGGTTACAGAAACCAGAACTATTACGGGTCCTCCTGAATTGGTTTTGCCACCGGCACAGAGCGGATTTAGAAGTTATGTTCCACAGCAGCAAAATATAACACCTAAAACTCCTGATTCATTTGAGGAGCAACCAGGAGTGAGAAATGTATTTTCAGAAGAAGAAAGGTTGAGAATGTATAGAGAAAATGCTGAAAATCTACCTGATGATTCGGACGATGATATGGATTATGAACGTGGTTCTGGGAGTGGTTCAAAAGAGGGAAATGAAATGGAAAATAAGGTTATTAGACGAATCAAAACTGTAGATGATTCTATGCAAGGAACTACACCATTATTGGGAACAATTCAAGATGATCAATCCAAAGAAAGTGTGATACAGGATAAAACTAAGAGTGTAAAAACAGATTAATAGATAAATTGAAAAGATTTAAAAATATCATTTAATTAATATAAACACAATGAGCACTACTAACTATAGCCCACTTATTTCAAAAATATATACATCTCGAAATATAATTTTGGAAATTTTAAAATACCGCGGATTCAATGTAGACGATTGGACTAATTTTTCGATAACAGAAATTCAATCGATGTTTAATAATAAAGAACTGGATATACTAGTAAAAAACCCTACGACAAATAAAAAATTATATGTAAAATATCATTTATCCGGATCTAAAAGTGGAACCTCTATGAGTCGTTTAGGAAGTAGTCATATATACGATTATGTGGACGATTTATTTGATATTGAAGAAGAATTAGATGAAAATGATGATTTAATTATTATTTCAAAAGATAAAACAAATTTAACAATTCGTGATTTAGTAGAACAATTATACGTTAAAGATAAAAAATTTGTAAATGTTTATAATTTTCACGACTATTTGTTTAATGTTTTAGAGCATGAGATGCAACCCGCATTTAGAATATTAAGCAATGATGAAAAAATAGAAATTATGAAACGTTATAATATTACAAAGGACAAAGAGTTTCCAGATATTTCTAGATTTGATCCTGTTTCACAAGCAATAGGTATACGACCGGGTGAAGTAGTAGAAATTATCCGTTCTTCTCCTACGGCAGTTACAAGTGTTTATTATAGAATCTGTTATTAAAATCCAAGTATATATATAATGTCGCAATATTCAAAAACAACAAAACAACAATTAGACGCATATGAAAGAAACTTTAGCACTACATTAAATACTGATTATAAAAACGCTTTTATTCAGTGTAAAAAAACTAAAACCAATTGTAATACAATGAATGGACAATTAAATAAAGTAAATGATAGTTTAATTAATGTTAAAAATCTAGCGGCTTCAGTTCGATCAAAAGTTGATGCAGAAAAATCAGATATTTCTAATTACAAAAGCAAGATAACTAATCAAAAAACGCAATTTAACGAAAAATTAGATAAACTTAATGCTGTAAACGATGAAGAAAATGCTTCAAATACATTAAAAGCAGATAGAAAAACAAGTATGATTGGTGATTACTTAACTTTAGCTTACTATGCTTGTACAAATATGATTATTTTATATTTACTTCATAAAGAATATGAATTTTCTATTTTATATTTTTTGGGTGTTGTATTAGTAATATTAGCAATAATTTTTATTTTAGCTTTGTTTGGTATTCCTTATATTTGATAATTATTTATAAATACATTTTCTATGTCTAGTGTATAGAACATGTCATTAAAAGATTTATTAGGATTATTTGACTCTGACAAAAAACAAAATCAAAGCAATTATTTAAATGTAAGTCTTGCACAGGGTGTGAATTTTAATAATATGCAAGCCAAAATTGAAGGAACTGTTGAGCCTCAATTATCTTTAATTGAACAAACAACATCTCCTAATTTAGGTTCTATAGTAGAGAACTTTAGTGGAAATACTACTGAAGCACCTTTAAACAAAGTTAATACAAAAGAATACAAACAACTTCAATCTTTAGAAGATGATTTTAATAAAGCATTAAGTAAATATACTCAAAAACAAAATGCCATGATGACCGCTGCACAACAAGCTACACGTGGAAAAGGATGGGATTGGAATGATATTAAAGATAATATTATGTGGCAAGGGGAAAAAAGTCCTGCTGATTGTGAAAAAGCTTGTAATGCTGACTCAAACTGTACTGGTTGGGAAGCAAGGGGAGATGGGACTAAGTGTAATTTAATAAATAAGTCAAATATTGCTCCACCCTCCAGCGGAAGGACTCCTGAATGGACAGCGGCTTTAGCCAACAGAGAATTACAAGGAACACAAAAAGCTCAAATGGACGCTATGTTCAATAATTTACAACAGAAAGCAAAAACCTTACAACAACAAACAATGGCTTTGCATGCACAGCATCAAAGATTAGCTGGTAGTGATGGCGATTTATCAAAACAAAAAGCATCTACAATGAAACAATTACAAGAATTACAAACAAGAAACGCACGATTAGATAGATTAATGGTAGAAGGTGATACATTAAGTGCAGAGATTCAAGATAATCGTTTACAAATGGATTCTGCATATATGCGTTATTTCGTATGGTTAGGCGCAGCAATTACTTTAGGATTAGTTGCCGTGCATAAGGCAGCAAAATAAAGTAATGATTTAATTCTTTTTTATCAATATATATTAGATAAAAATGACTGATTTTTATAAATCATTGAATACTGTGAATGATAACGAGCAAAACAAATATGGTACTATGCAAAATAAATTTAATACTGCTATCAATAATGCCAATGTAGCTCAGAATACAATGATCGATAGTTATATTTCAGCTAATGTAAGCAGAAAAAAATGTTATGATGAATGTCCCCAAGGTTGGTCTACTGATACTAGTAAGTGGGAAAGCAATGTAGAAAAAGACGCAACTCAAACTACAGCTGGATCATCTGATGGATTAAAAGATGTTATTGCTTCTTGTAAAGCAGGTTGTGATTTAAAATGGCCTGGTATTGTTCAAAATGCCACAGGGACTGAAGGGGTAGATGTTGGTAAAACCATTGGTAGATACACCGGAACTGATGGTAAAGAACACGATATTACACAATGCACCGATTTATCAAAGTATGCACCAAAGGTGAAAATGGGTGGTTTATGTGATGCCAGCGATGAGTGTGAAAGCAATGTTTGTGTGAATTGGGGCAGTCGGTGCGATGATGGAAATATTATTAATACTGCGTTAGACTTTTTGACCAATACTGGACATTGTGGTCTTGGTATGACAAGAATTGATGGAGGAAATTATAGTTGGGGGGCCACATGGAATAGTATGTGTAAATCAAATATTGACCAATTGGGAATGACAAAGTGGCCCGGTGTTACCCAATATATAAAATATCAAGGGGTTTGGGTAAAACTAAATCCAGATTGGGGATACCCAAATGCTCCAAAGATTGAAAATCAACGTACGCAAGATGGAAAATATATACAAGATGAACAAACAGCATTAAAAGCTTGTGAAGCATATGGTGGATATTGTCTTGGATTTTATACAACTGGAGATGGAAATTTTATTTTACAATCCGCCGGTGGAGAGAATCCTAAACAAAACTGGGCTCAATTTTCAAGTGAACTATTGGGATTAAATAATACACAAGAAGGATTTGGTGGTTATTCCGCCGATCCTATCTCAAATAAAGATCAAGCAGGAAATCCAGAAACAATTGCCGCTTGGGGAGAAATGTATAATATTGATAAAGGTACTCCTGGTATAACAGAAAAAAAATATAATAATCCAACATTTCCTATAGCTAATATGAGAACAGCAATGAAAAAAACTTGTCCTAAATCGTGGCAAAAATCCAATGGTGATTGTGTTATTATTAATGACGATGTGAGAAAAAGCGGGAATATTGGATGGAATGGAAGTTCGTTTGGTTGTAATTTATCAGGAGATAGTTATGCTACTGACTGTAAAGATGTGCCAAATAAATCTTATACTTGTTGGCACGTAGGAAAAGTTCCCAAAGGACAAGAAGCTTGTAGGACTATTAAGGGTAGTGACATTCCTTCTTGCTTTGCATCGGGTGGAAGACCTAGAGACGTTGATTGTCCAGTTCCAGCTAAAATGATTATTTGGATAGGAAGACCAGGAGAAAGTTATTTTGCTACAAAAAATGATTTAGTCCCTGCTTTACAACAATTATCTACAGAATTTCCTGGTGTGCGATTGACGGATAAGCCGGAGATGGATGATATTATAGCCAAAAATTTTGCAATGTGCGCGTGTGGATGGTATCGTACAGATGTTTTTAGTGGTACAACTTGGAAGACAGGTTTTGATTTGTTGCCTTTGACAAATGGATATCCTTCAAATACAAAATCAGCGGGAGGCTGTGGTGGTGGTGCACAAGCAATGATTGGTTGTCCAATGGTTCCTAATAGTTGGAATAAAGGAAAAGGAGGAATATATGTAACTATGTCAGCTACTCAGGAATTCGTAATGGGTAAATTACAAGGATTGGGTTTTACTGGAAGAATTGTTGAATCTCATCAACAATTACTAGAAAAACCACCTCCTAATAAGAAACAAATTTGGTCTACTGGTAGTAACCGTTATAATAGTTCCGGGTGGCTAATTTATCAATCTCCAAAAGATAAAACTTCTAATCGAGGCACAAATTGGAATACAATCAAAGGAGAACTTAAACAAATGAGTACAGGACAAAAAGAAGTTTATGGTGTGGATAACCAAGACAAAATTTCTGCTCATGCCAAAGATCCAGCAGGACTAAACGCAGATGGAAGAAAAGGATGGAGAAATATAGGCGGGCGTCTTACGAATATTTCTGCTTCAAATAAAGATTATGTATTTGGTGTTAATAAAAGTGACCAAATATATCAATGTAAAAAACCATGTAAAGGAGGATGGCAAAGGATGGAAGGTGGGTTAAAACAAATCTCAGGAGGTCAAAAATACGTTTATGGTGTAAATAGTAATGATTCTATTTATCGTGCTCGATTACCTATAACAAATCTTAGAAATCCACAATGGTATAAAATACCAGGAGGTCTTAAATGGATTAATGCTGGTAATAAAGATTACATTTATGGTACAAATAGAAATAATGATATATATGTATGTCAAAAACCATGTAATGGAGGGTGGAAACAAATTAGCGGTGGTTTAGAGGCTATTGAAGCAGATAAAGACACCGTTTATGGTACAAATAGTGATAGAACTATATATTCTAAACCTATGGATGGTATGAAAGCTGCTTATGATTGGAGTCGTTGGACAATTGGTGGTGGTTCTACAAATGTATCACCGGAGCCTTTTGTAGGAGGGATGAGGCGCGAAGGGTATGCGCCTTTAGAGGGCGATATGATTACGGCTTGTAAAGATAGTGGAACACAAGGAGGAGAGGATATACCAGGATTACAGCCTACGGGTGATTTTTTAGTTAAAAATAGAGTGAAAGAAAAGGAAACAATTGCACAGTTACAATCAATGCAAAAACAAGTAAATCAAAGTATTAAAAAAATGCAGGCAGATAATTTACAGGTAAATAGTATTTATAAAAATCAAAGTTTAAAACTTTTAAAACAATTGGCTAGTTATGAAAATACAAAACATAAATTACTAAAATCAGGAGATGAATTAGATACATTGAATGCATTAAAACAAGATAGTCTTTTAAAGAAAAATAGTGTAGATATGAGTTATTATCTCTGGCTCACTTTAGCAATTTCTGTATTAGGATTTACAATTACCAAAATCAAATAAATAATAATTTTTTATAAAGTATTATTATATATAATGTCTAATAAAGCAAAATGCCCAGGTTCAGCGACATTAACAGATGATGGAACGGCCTGTACCAAGAAATTCGATGTCCCTTTATTTTGTGGTTTAACCGCCGATGCAGCTCCAGGCTGGCCAAGATGTTATTCTAATGGAGGTAAACCTATTATTATTCCTCCGGCCCCAGGAGCACCATCAAGTGGTGGTTCGACCGGAACAGGTAAAGCAAAATTACAACCAAAATGTTCTGATATTTTAAATGTACAATATGACAATTTACTTGATAGTATCAATAATATCCACGCTTTCGAAGGAAAATTATTTTCTGATTTGGAAGCAGTTGAAAATGGTGAAGAATCTTCTATGTCTGCAATGGAGATTAAAGGTAGAATTGGCGATTTAAGTCAATTAAGAAATTCATTATACAAAGATTTAAATAATATTCTTACTTCGACACAATGTAATTTAGCTGATGGTAGAATGAATTTAGCCGATCAGATCGCAATGGTAGATATTGTTAAAAAAGAATTAGATAATGCAGAAAAGGCAATTGATGAACTTGAAATTATTCGAAATAATCGACGACGTATGGTGGAAATTACTAATTATGAAAAATTGCGATTTGGTTCACATAAAAACATATTTAGAACGATTGCTTTTTGTGGTTTAGGAGTTTTAATTGGTGTTTATATGGTGAATGCGGGATGGACTAATCTAGGCAATGCTACAATATTGCTTTCTATTGCTGCTGGTGTAATATTAACAGCAAGTTCAGTATATGATAATTGGTGGAGAAGTGGAATGAACTGGAACCGATTTAATTTTGGCGATGATGGAAATGTAAAAAGCAGAGGTGATACAGTATATGAACACGATGTTAAAGCTTTTGATAAATTGTATGATGACACTTCCGAGGAGGTATCACGTGTGGAATCACAGGCGGAAAAAGAAGCTAAAAAGATTTATCACGCAGGTAAAAAAGTTTACGGAAAGGCTACAAATGCAATGGGGCATATGGCAACAACTGCTACAGCAGGATTAAGTTCAGCGCATAGCAAGAAGCAACATTAACTCTTTTAATTTCTAACTATTATACATTATGACAAATAATGTACAATTAGACGGTCAATTATCTAAAATGATAAATGAATTTAATAAACAACGAGAGTCTGGTTTAATTTGCGATACAGAATGTCAAAATCAACAAAATATTAGAAATTGGCAACATACGGTAACTCAAAAACAAAATATTTTATCTACGGCACCACAAGAATTACTTAATGCACAACGGGAATTAGCTAGTTATGATAGTTCATACAGAACTACGTTTGCAAGTAATGTTAATAAAATGGCTAACACCCAAATTGATAATTTGCAAAATGAATTTGATCAAGCAAAGCAAAGTATTTTACAAGATTTAGATTTTTATGATACGCAAATGGCATTTAAAAACTCTATGCAAGATATCAGTAATTATCAGAAAAATAAATTGTATGATGTTTCGCAAAATGTAGCTAAAAATACAGGTGATAATGCTGTAAATCATAGATTAGCCACCTTTTATTCTAAGCAAACTAATTTAGTATCTAGAACAATTTCATACTTACGTATTATTTATTGGATATTATTTGCAATACAAATAACAGCTACAATAATAAATTTTAGAAAAATTAAAAATAAATTTTATATTATTTTAGGAATTGTTATATTAACTTTGTTTCCATTGTACAATACGTTATATCCTATTTTTGAAAAAATCTTTCATATTCTTAAACTATTTCCAAGTCCATAATTAAATAATTAATTTTAATTATACACTAAATATCATTTGGAGTTATATCCAAGTCTTGTTCGAATGAATGAATCAAACGATATCCTTTGAATCTTCCACGTTGACATTTTCCCAATTTTGACTCCATAAAATCATACAAATCTTTACCTTTTGGAACCTTACCGCCATACAATTCAGTATACCATTCAATGAATTCTGTATACATATCTTTCCTTTTAATAGTAGCTCCTTCAGTTGCAACAATTCTCTCATCCAAGAACTGTGCAAAATAGTCTTGTTGCATTTTATATTTCTGACTAGAAGCTAACACTGCTGGGCAATCTTCAACAACACCATTTGTTTCAAATGCAATCTTAATCAACATAGAAGCTAAAATAGGTGCCCATTCTTCAAATTTCTTGTCTATATCTTTATCTACTTGGAATTGATATGGATATTTTGCCTTTGGAAACTTCTTCTCATCCTCATATGGCTTCGACAAGAACTTAGATTGAAAATCGCAAACTCGAATTCTTCTCCATGTACCATCATCTGTACTTTTAATGTCGAATAAATGATTTGTACATACTACCAATGTAAACTGTGGAATAAATGTAATTGAATCACAATACAAAGCCCTACCTGTTAGTGGATCACCGCCTGTCAATTCCTTCATAACACCTTCATTAATACTCATGTTCTCTGATGGCTCTTGCATACAAGCATATCGTTTACCTTTTAATTGAGCAATTTCTGGTGACGCACCACCAATAGTAGTTCTTTTATTTGTAATCAATGTAATAGGAACGGTACCTTTGTAGTCACCCATCACGTGGCCTAACAATTCTACTAGCTTGGATTTACCGTTACGGCCTGTACCGGTATAAATATTAAAGGTTTGATTTTTATTTGTACCATCTAACGCTGCTGCCAAATGATGCCAGATATATCTATTTAACTCTGGTTCTGGAAACAATTGTGCAAAGAAATCGGTAATCTCTTTTTTAATACGCAAATGTTCGGGATTCTCTTCATCAAACTCTACATAATCAATATGAGTACACAATGATACGTAATCGTCTGGTTTCGTCATCCGAAATTCTTTCTTTTTAAAATCAATCACACCATTTTTAAAACACAGCAAATATGGATTGTTATCGAGCTTATCTAAGAATAATTTATCGAAGAAGTGTTCCTTAGCCTCCTTCATAATATTATTTTTATTATGAGTTCTTCGCAAATCCAAACCAATCCCCGCAGTTCTACCAGCTAGTTTTTGTAGTTTTTTCATCCCATCATCATCCTCACTAGCTGATTTAGTTTCTGTTGGAGATGGATTCTGTTCCATATTTGTCATTTTCTCAACCAATTCTTTTGCTTTCAATGTATATTTCAATGCTAATTGACTAGACAATTTCTTTCTCAATGTCGTACCCGAATCAATCTCGCTCCATCTACCATTTACCATTTCATACCATCTATTATTTTTGATACTCACGCATTTATATTGATCGCCATACATTCTGTGCAAAATGCCGGCAATATCATAATCTGGTGGTTTCTCATGTTCAATCGTTTTATTAATGAAATAATCTACAGTACTAGACTTAATTTTATCATATTCAGCTGGATTATCTTGTTTACACCACCACATAACAGAACCCCGTGTCATTTCATTTCTATTATTATGAAAATCATTTGTCCACATAGCCCAATATGTAGGAATATCTGAAAAGTCAAATTTATCACTTTTTGCTGAAAACAACATCCAAGTTGTAAACAATAACTCAGAATCGCAAGAATGTAAAGCTAAACCCACTTTAAACCATTCTGGATATTCAGTTGCTCTAAACTCTGCCAATGCCATTGCGAATTCATGTACTTCCCGCACTTCATATAAATCATCATTCATTGCTGCAATTTGTAAATTTCTCTTAACTGCCCTTTCTAGTGTTTCCATTGAAGTAGGCAACACTTGATTAGAACTTGATACTTTATATTTTCTACGAAGACGAATTTTGTTTCTAGCACTGTTTGTAGTTCTGGTGGCTTCTGCTATATCCGCTTTTTTACATCTCTCCAATATCTCATCTGTCAGTCCAAAATTAATATTATCTTTTTTTCTAGCTGATATCAAATCAAAGATCTCCATATGATCAATATCAACGCTCATCATATCTTCATATTCAAATTCAGTTTCATTTGCATCCCATGTAATTTGCCAATAATTAACCAATCTATAAGCTTCGTTACCTGGTTTTCTGGATCCGTATAATTGCCAATTTGTTTTACCAGTTACTATTCCTTTATCAATAACACTATCATAGTCATTTTGCAATGGCAATTCACCCAAAACATTATCTATTTCATCTAACATTAGTTCTCTCAAAGCCATTTGTGCTTCATGATGAAGGTGTATCCCCATAACAATATGTATACCATCTTTTGTTACATCTTCTAAAGTATTAACATTGGGCTTTTCGAGTACAAATATGGGAAATATTTTATCAGTAACATTTGCTATTTTTCTAAGCTGTTCCAGATACATTTCAACAACGTCCATAATATGATCTGCTGTATGTTGCCTTTCTTCGACCTCTACATCATATCTAAAATCTAAATCAATCAAAATCGGACCTGCTGTAGGCAACTGAGCTTCCGTCAAGAACTCTTGTTGATCATTCGTAAATACTTTATCACAGTAGGCGAGTTTAAATGCGCTTACATCTTCTTCGTTAATAACATAAGCACCAGCATATATATTTAGTTGTTTATCCGGTATTCTTGTATGAGTAGATGATATATTTTGTCCTTTTATACATTTGTGTTCTTCTAGAAACTGGTATAATGAACCAACTTGAGAATTCATGCTTTTCTGTATATTATCACAGATATTTTTATATCAATTTTATTTAAGATAAGTTAATTACTTATTTATAGGTTGTTACGCAATTCCCTCTGGAAAGTTTATGTTTAATGATAAATATTTAAACATTTCTAAATATCTTCTAATAAATGTCCTCTAAAACAGAATTCATGCCTCCAAAAAATCAAAAAAGACTATTACGTGATGTAGCAAGAATGATTAAAAATCCATTAACTGATAATGGAATTTATTATGTTCACGATTCCGAAAATATGTTAAAAGGATATGCGTTAGTATTTGGACCAGATGACTCGCTTTATAGATATGGTTCATATATGTTTGAATTTACCTATCCAACAGACTATCCATTTGTACCACCAAAAGTAACTTATTTAACAAATGATGGTACAACCAGATTTAATCCAAATTTATATAGAAATGGTAAGGTATGTATTTCATTATTAAATACATGGAAAGGTGAACAGTGGACATCCTGTCAAACTATTAAATCTATTTTGTTAAGCTTAGTTTCTTTGTTACATAATGAGCCCTTATTGAATGAACCTGGTATAAATAAAAATCATAGAGATTTCAAACCTTATAATTCAATAATACAGTATAAAAATTATCAAGTAGCTATTTTAGGTGTTTTACGCGGTACTATTCTTCCATCTAATTTTATAGCATTCGTGACAATTATTAAACAATATATCTCCAAGAAAAAAAATATAATATTAGAAGAATTGCAACATTTGATCGATTCTAAACAAGATAAAAAAGAATTTACAACCAATATCTATAGTATGAAAGTTATTACTGATTATAGTAATCTAAAATCAAAACTAACACTTGCTTTTGATGAGTATCTTTAAAATTGAAACAAATATAAAAATACTATTATATATTATATTAACAATGCACTTCTGCAAAGTATGTCAAAACATGTATTATATTCGATTAAAAGAAGATGATGGTAATAATTTAATTTATTATTGTAGAAAATGTGGTAATGAGGATGATACTCTTGGTGCTACACTAGATAATATCTGTGTTTCAAAAACACAGGTAAGGAAAAAAGAGGGAGGTGTTCGACATTTAGTAAATGAATACACAAAATTAGACCCTACACTTCCGCGTGTAAGTAATATTCCTTGTCCTAACGCTGCCTGTGTATCTAATAGACCAGATGAAGAAAAATCAAATCAAACTCCTCACGAAGTAATTTATTTACGTTACAACGATGCGGCGCTTAAGTTTGTATATATTTGTAGTGAGTGTGATACTATTTGGAAAAGTGCAGAAACTAAATAAATTGAAAAAAATAATAAATAAATAATGTTATAATACAATATATAATGAATCAAGCAGTCCAAGATATACAATCAGTGAAGGTGGAAAGTGATCCAGAATCTATTTTATCTGGTGATGATGTTGAATTAAGTGATATGGAAAAGGAAGAAGAAACATCCAAATCACCAATTTCTGATATTGGTGATACGGATAATGAGGATGATGAGGAAGAGGAAGAAGTCGATTCAGAAACGTTGAGAAAATTAGAAAAAGACCAATACGCGAATATTTTACTAGATTATCATCCTGAAACAAAGCAAAACAATTATAATGACATCGTTGCAATGTGTGAAGTTGTACGTGATGGCAATGGAGTTATTAGTGATGATTTTCATAAAACGATCCCTTGGCTAACCAAATATGAGAGAGCCAGAGTTCTTGGTATTAGAGCTAAGCAATTAAATAATGGCGCCGATGCTTATGTACAGGTACCATCAAGTATGATTAGCGGTTATAAAATAGCTATTGAAGAATTGAAAGAAAAGAAAATACCATTTATAATTCGAAGACCTATTCCAAATGGCGGAACTGAATATTGGAGACTACACGATTTGGAGTTATTAGAAACCTATTAATATACTTGTATGCTTACAAATATATTATCTATTTAAAAAAATTCTATGACGAGATAAATAAGAATATAAGTTTTTTTTACTTCTTTTATATGTATTAGGAAACATATTACCACTCTGACGAGCTGTAATTCTATTACTTGTTATCAATAATCCATTTGGTCTAAACATTTTTGTATTTGTAGTAGACCAATTCCATCTACCTCTTTGATTTATTGGAAATCCTTTTGGAAAAGTGGTAGAATCTCTAGATCTAACATATCCATTACAACAATCACTAGTTTTATAGTAAGTAGTATTATATGGAGTAGCGGCACTTATATCAATTATACCTTTCCTTTGATTTGCATAATAACAATGACATCCAGACGGATCATTTGGTAAAAATCCTTGCCTTGCTGGACAATTTGAAATATCAATTTCACTCATTTATATATAATAGATATTTTTGTCTAAGATACACTTCTTCTACCATTCAACATAGTATATTTTTTTGTTTTTTTATTCCATTTTGCTCTAGTCCATCTACCATTCACTGTGTATCCTGGGTTTTTCACCATCTGAGCCTGTCTATATTTTGTTGAATGTTGTGATGGGGATGGTTGTATTGTAGAATCAGTAGGGAGTTTTACAGGTTTCGTACATAATTTATTATTAGAAACATCTCTATTGTCTAAACAATTATCCCACGATGCTTTTATTCTGGTTTTAATGCAACACATACAATTAGATTCGGAATTACAACAATGTTTCGCCATTTGTATACACGTTGGAAAAAAATATATGAAAGTAATTTAAATACATAGATTTAGATTTACTCATATGTCTAATTACACAGCAAAAAC
>JAAHTH010000808.1_pt1 | contig 29220 bp, 23 predicted proteins | sample 6116091 | NCBI WGS metagenome assembly JAAHTH01 (sample SAMN13939990, study PRJNA603662) | sponge metagenome | isolation source: marine sponge | host: Mycale hentscheli | place: New Zealand | collected 2006
TATAATGGACCATCGAGTAAGAAACCATTATGGGTTAAGAAACAAAAGGTCATCCTCAAAAGTGATGAGGACATCAAAGAATACTATGGTGACCAAACTAAATCTGTCTTCATTGAACGTGCAACATTGGTTGTTGAGGAGAAAGAGAATTCAATTGCGATAAAACTATATAATTTTTCTAAGGGTCGTAAGGTGGGTACATCCTATTTTGGTGTAACTCAACAGTTGTCATACGTCACCTATAATAAAAAGTATAAGAACTTTTACTCGGGTGTTCGTGTTCGTGGTAAGAAGAAACTTAAAGGTAGCTCTATTAAGGTTAATAACTGGAATGATATAACATCCATCCTTTCCCACATGGTTCAGGTTATCAATGAGATTTCGTTGTCAGGAACAGAATCAATGTGGTTGGATACCAAGCATGGTTGGCAACAATTAAGGTCAGGAATCAACATCTTTAATGATAAGTTAGGTGTGTCTCATAAGTTTGATGATATTCAGAAACTGGTGGATTGTTTGTTTTTGTTTTACTATAAAGAGAACGGATTCAAACTACCTAATGGTCCATTTAAGTTTATGGATGTTCCGTTAAGTAAGGCTAAATTGAAGAAAACGGATTCTGTGGTGGAAGCCTTTATGAAGATTTATGGTTATAGAGGTAAAAAGGTTAGAGGTATATTGAACTCACCTGATGAAGTTGACTACTACACCTTAAACTATCTTTATAATATGTTGGGTGTGGACTTCTTCAATAAGTTGGACCTCACTTTCACTTTCGATACTTCTCAGGCATCCCGTAATGTGGGTATGAGTAGTTATTATGAAGACTGTGGGTTGAATAATAGTGAGAAGAGTGCGATTGTAGATTTGTGTAACGACTATGTGAAAAAGACTCAAGGGACTTCAATCATCAGTGTTGAGCACTCATTGATATCATTACTTAGAGACCACCTAAGGTTCAAAAACAATCTTAAGGAATTTGATGTGGATGTTAAGTTCAAAGCGAGAACCAAAGAAGAGTTCAACCGTGAACATGATGAATGGACCAACACTTTGGATAGTTACAAACACGGTATCATTGAAAGGAATTACCCTGAGATGATGGTGAAAGAGTTACAGGAGATTATCATGGGACCACATATGGATTACTATCCTGTTTTATTGAGGGACAGTGACGATTACAATGAAGAGAGTGGACATCAAAAGAACTGTGTAAGAACGTATGTTGAAAGGGCAGACTGTTTCATCATCTCTATCAGGGAAGGTAGTAGAAATGGTAAGGAAAGGGCGACCGTTGAGTTTAGATACAGTAAGGGTAGTCATCCTACTAACACTCAATCGTTGGGACGTTTTAATGAGTTATTAAGTACCAACTGGAACTATGTCTTAGAAGAGATTCAAAACAGGGTAAAGAGGTTGAGTGAACTGAGAGTCATTGAGGTTCCTAAGATGAAAAAGACCTTTCCGAATGGTAAAGAAGTTACCAGACAAGCCTATTGGAATAAAAAAATGTTGGTGTGGGATAACACTGACGAAGCAAAAGGTGATTTTTTTGATTTCTTTTAACAAATACTTGTTTTTATGGATTTATTTAGTATATATTTGTAGAGTTAAAACAAGTTAAACATTTAATAATTAAAAAACAGAAATGGCAAAACTAAACTCAATGGGAAAATTGGAGACATCACACAAGTCTCGTCCGGATGTTCATTCTAAGAACAACACGTCTCGTAACAAAACATCAAAAAATTACAAAAAGAAGTATCGTGGTCAAGGAAGGTAAAACGATATATACCCTAACCAACACAAATACCTCATGGAACAATGAGGCAATTAACCCGTATATCAAAGGCCGAAGTAACCCTTCGGCTTTTTTTATAATAAATAAACACAATATAAATTAACATGAAAAAAGTGAATTTATTGGCCTTATTAGCTGGGGCATTATTGACAGTAAACAGTGCCTTTGCTCAAGAGGCCCAAAATCTTGAAGCACTTGATTCCCTGTTCAACTCAGAAACATTGGACGAGGTCGTTGTAACATCGGGAGTCATTGATATTGCAAAAGTAAGGGAAACTCCCGTAGCGGTATCGAGAATCTCTACAGCTGAGATTTCATTAAAGACAGGTAACTTGGAGTTTCCTGAGATTATGAATACTACTCCTGGTGTATACGCTACTAAACAAGGTGGTGGATATGGTGATTCACGTATTTCATTACGTGGTTTTGACCAAACGAATACATCATTCCTCATCAACGGACAACCTGTTAATGATATGGAGAATGGTAGACTTTATTGGTCGAACTGGCAAGGTTTGACTGATGTGGCTTCTGGTATTCAAATCCAAAGAGGTCTTGGAGCGTCTAAATTGGCGGTTCCTTCAGTTGGTGGTACGGTGAGTATCTTCACAAAGGCGGCTGATAAAAAACAAGGTGGTTCATTAACTCAGATGGTTGGTAACGATGGTTACTTTAAAACATCTGCGGTTTACAACTCAGGTAAAGACGAAAAAGGTTGGGCAACTTCTTTCCTTTTAAGTAGATGGATGGGTAACGGTTACATCAACAATACTTCGGGTGAGGGTTACAACTACTTTGCTGCAGTTGGTTACGCTCCTGAAGGTTCTAACCACAGTTTGAACTTTACATTCTTAGGTGCAGGTCAATGGCACCACCAAAGAGATGTATGGGTATCTATTCGTGATTACCAACACTTCACTGCTGATAACGGTTTCAAAGGTGATGGTGGTGAAATCAACCGTCGTTGGAACTCTAACGGTGGTACGTTAGGTGGAGAAGAGTTCTCAATGAGAAGAAACTTCTACAACAAACCATTGGCTACATTCAACTGGGATTGGGAAATCAATTCTAACTTGAAATTAGTTACATCATTGTACGGCTCTGCTGGTCGTGGTGGTGGTACAGGTCCTCGTGGTAACAACTACAGAGCGTCTGAATCAGACATCCTTCCTTTCAGAAAAGATTTGTATGAGCACTACATTGAAAACGGTAGAGGTTCACGTAATGAGGACGGTACGATTGATTTTGATGCGGTTATTGCTAACAACCAAGCAACTACTGATGGTTACACTGGTGACATCTCAGGTTTCGCTGGTATGATGATTGGTTCTAACGGATTCCGTGATTCAAACGTGAATCGTTCGGTATTGATTCGTAGAGCATCTATGAATTCACACAATTGGGTTGGGGGTATCTCTAACTTAGAAGGTGAGTTTGGTAATTGGAAAACATCTATTGGTGTTGACTTACGTCAATACAAAGGTTACCACTACCGTGTAGTGAATAATCTAATGGGTCTTGACGGATACTACTCAACGGGTAACAAGAACTCTGCGGGTACAATCATTGAGACTACTACATCGGCTACTCCGTTTACGGGTACAGGTTTGGACGGTCCTAAGATTGATTACTTTAACAATGGTATCGTAGGATGGCAAGGTGTTAACGGATTGGTGGAGTATAACTCTGATAATGTATTCAATGCGGTACTACAGGGTGGTTTATCTAACCAATCATTCCAACGTGAAGATTTCTTTGACCAACCAGGTAATGCTATTTCAGAAACTGCTAATTTGTTAGGTGGTTATGTTAAGGGTGGTGCTAACTATAATGTTAATGACGCTTCAAACGTATTCTTCAACGCAGGTTACATCTCACGTCAACCTCAGTTCGGTGCGGTATTCCCATCATATGCGAATAACATCAACGAAGATTTGGAGAATGAGGAAATCACTTCAGTTGAGTTGGGTTATGGTTACACGACTAACAAATTGGTCCTTAATGTAAACGCATACTCTACAACGTGGGGTAACAGATTCCAAACAGTGTCGTTAAGTAATGCTAACGGTGTTGATGGTACTGCTCAGTTTAGAGATATTGATGTTCGTCACAATGGTATCGAAATGGAAGGTAAGTATTATGCAACTAACAAGTTACAGTTAAGAGGTATGTTGTCTTTGGGTGACTGGAGATATACTAAAAACTTCACAGCTGAGTTGTTTGACGATAACCAACAATCTGTTGGTGAAGGTACACTTTACTTGAAAGGTGCTAAAGTAGGTGACGCGGCTCAAACCACGGCTTACTTCTCAGCAGACTACAAGGTACTAAATAAGACTAACTTAGATTTAGGTCTACGTTTTGTTGATGGTCTATATGCTGACTTCTCAATCGTTGACTCTGAGTTCTATACAGACGGTAACAGAGGTGCGGTTAAACTACCTTCTTACAGTTTGGTTGACCTTGGTGCTACTCACCGAATGGGTGATTGGACATTACGTCTTAACGTGAATAACTTACTGAACACGACTTACATTGCTGAGTCTAACACAAGTATTCACGCTGAAGATGGTGACATGACATGGAACGGTGTCAATACTGCAAACTCAGTATGGTTCGGTTTCGGTAGAACATGGAACGCAAGTGTGAAGTATAACTTCTAAAAAAATATTTAATATTTTAAGGAGGGGGTTTGACTCCCTCCTTTTTTTTGCCTAATTTTGTTGTAAACATTAAATAAATTAAAAAATGGCAAAACTAATTAGGGTAGAAACAGATTACCGTTTCTACGCAGCAGAACTGACAGATGAGCAATATGCTCTTTATCAAAAAGACGAAGACCAATTTTGGGATGAGTTTTGGGATTGGGATGTGGAATTTGAATTCACACGTGACAAGGATGGTGGAACCGATTATCATATTGAAGACTAAGATGGATAAAGTAATAGCACAAAAAGTTAGTGACTACGCTCAAAAGAACTACAAGATGTTTGCGGGCAAAGAGTTAATCGTTAAAGAGGGTGATAACTGTTTTTATGTTTCGGACAACAAAGACGGTTCACCATTAATCTTAGGTAAAACAATTCTAAATTAATATATAAAATGGCAAACTATCTAAAAAGTATGATTGAGGTCCACGGCAACGAAGATGTTGTTAAGAAGGTGGACGAACTATTGGAAGGTGTTGAATACAGTGATGTAAACACCTTTGCAAAGGCATTCTACACAGACGTAGAAGAAGGTGAAAGCGGTGGAGTATTAAACACATGGTCAACGGAAAACTTAGGTTCAAAGTGGACTTACTTATATGACATTCAAGGTGATGGTGCGTTCAGTACTGAATCTGCATGGTACCCACCAATTAAGTTCTTCATTCACTTGTATAATATCTTAGTTGATATTGACCCTGAGGTCTTTATTGAAGTGATGTATGAAGATGAAGGTTACGACCCTATTGGAGCGGTTGTTATCAAAAAAGACAAAGAAGGGACGGCTTGTATTTGGCAAGAGGAGGATGACGAAATGGAAGACCCAACTGTTGATATGGATTGGGAAGATGAGGAATATGAACAAACTCAGATGGATTTCATGGAATCACTATACGACCGTCAACGTGAGATGGTTCTTTATTGTCACGATTTAATTGAATCTGATGGTGAACCCATTGATTCATACGAAGATTAATAAAATTAAGGGGGGTTATCCCCCTTTTTTTATTGAAATTAAAGAGTATACCCCCTATAATTATAAGGTATAAAACAATATTTCTATGAAAATTAAATTAGAATACATCTGGTTGGACGGTTACTACCCTGAGCCAAACCTGAGAAGTAAAGTAAAGGTAGTGAATGCACCGACGCACGAGGTGAATGGAAAGAGAGTGCATGGTGTGGGATTGGATGATTGTCCTATGTGGGGTTTTGATGGTTCATCAACTCAACAGGCTGAGGGACACTTCTCTGATTGTCTTTTGAAACCAGTAAGGTTATATCCAAACCCAATGAATAAGGGTATGTTGGATTCTTACTTGGTTTTGTGTGAGGTATTAAATCCTGATGGGACACCTCACGAAACTAACACTCGTCATTTGATTGGTGAGGAAGAAGAAGGATTGTGGTTCGGTTTTGAGCAGGAATATACAATCATGAAGGACGGTAAGCCTTTGGGTTTCCCTGTTAATGGTTTCCCTGAACCACAGGGTAAGTATTACTGTGGTGTGGGTAATGGACAGGTTCATGGTCGTGAGTTTGTGGAATTACATATGGAGAACTGTATCATGGCGGGTATTGATATTACTGGTACTAACGCTGAGGTGATGTTAGGTCAATGGGAATACCAAGTCTTTGGTATGGGTAAGTTGAAAGCTGCTGACGACCTATGGATTTCTCGTTACATGTTAAACCAAATGTCTGAGGACTATGGATTTAAGATTGAGTTCCACCCAAAACCTGTGACAGGTGATTGGAACGGTTCAGGTCTACACTGTAACTTCTCTAATGAGAGAATGAGAACTGAAGGTGGTAAAAGATACTTTGATGCAATCTTCAAAACTTTTGAGGGTCGTCACTTGGAACATATTAAATGTTACGGTTCATCTAACGAGATGAGGTTGACAGGTCTTCACGAGACACAAAGTATTGATAAGTTCAGTTGGGGTGTATCTGACAGAGGTGCGTCTATCCGTGTTCCGTTATCAACGTCTGAAGAATGGACAGGATATGTTGAGGACAGAAGACCGGCATCTAACGCAGACCCATATAGAATTACTTACATCATTGCTCAGTCTATTACTCAAGCTGAAGAGTTGGAAAAAACTTTACACAATATGTATAGTGAAGTAGAGGTCAGTGAAGAGGTAAAAGAAATGATTATGACTGAACCTTTGGAAAGAGACAGTGAATAATGGAAAATAAATTATCAGATAAGATTATTGAATTGGTTGAGAAGAGAGTGGGTGATTACCCCTCTCTTATTCAATCAGGGTGGTATCCAAAGGATGTTGTTATGTCTTTATTGAATAAGGGTAACAAGGAGATTTGGGGTAATAGTATTATTGATGATGAGATAGATAGATACGAAGGAGTTATTGAGTTTAGTGAGGGTTCTTCGTATATTTACTATAAGAGGAATGAGGACGATACGACGTATTGGTTGGTATGTCTAACCAATGAAAAGGGTCGTGATGGTATCTTATTCTTTATTAACAGTATTAAAAAGCAAAAAATTAAATTACCATGGTATTAACTTCACAAGAGTTGAGAGAAAAAATGAGTAGCGGTGAGAAGTTCATCGTTGACATGTATGCTGATTGGTGTGGACCTTGCCGAGTGTTGGGACCTATCGTTGAAAGGTATGCAAATAAATTAAAAGAAGAAGGTTCTGATGTAGGTGTCTATAAGTTTGACATTGAATCAGATAAAGAGTTGGCTGTTGAGATGGGTGTTCGTTCTATCCCAACGATTAAAGCGGTTTCTAATGGTGAGGTTATTGCCACGAAGACGGGTATCTTGCAAGAGGCTCAGCTTGATGAATTGAAACAAACTATCCTGTAATGAAACAAGTTGTATTATATTCTATGAAGGGTTGTCCTTTCTGTGACCAAATGAAAGACTTATTGAAGGAGTCAAAGATTTCATATATTGAAAGGGACATTGACGACCACGAAAGGGAGTATGACAACTTTGTTGAGGCGACGGGTAATGATTTTATCCCTGCTTTTATGTTAATTGAACATGAGGGTGAGGATGTTAAGGATGTTAAGTTGATGGCACCTGACAGGGACTTTGATGATATTCACGAAGCCTTGGAAAAGGTAAAACAATTTGTATAAAAAAAGGGGACTTCGGTCCCCTTTCTTTTTATATCATCATAAAGTCTTTCATGTGGTCTCTTTTGTGCCAAGGGTAGTTCATTTTCTGATTAATGTAATCTAAGAAGTTAAAGTTCTTCAAATCCATTTTATCAAATTCTTGTTGGAACTTTTCGGCAAAACAAGCGTCCACGACATTGTTGAGGAAATCATTACTTACATTTGATTTACCATCTATTCCGATGTGTATTTCCTGACTGTCTTTATTTATTTCCACTATAATTTTGTCATTGGTGTAGTTAGCATGATAGATGTGATTAGCAATCTTTGCTGCGAGAAAGAAATAGTTTTTATAATGTATTGACTGACCGAATATTTCCTCAGATGTTATCGGTCTTCTGAAAGGACTTGCGGTTGTGACGGGCCAAGGGTCATAACGTAGTGCGTAATCATCTTTTACAAATGTGTAGTAACAATGTCTAATTTGATTTTTCTTACTTTCACCATATCTTATAAGGTCCACGATGTTAATTGGAATCCAATCCTCACCATATATTTGAGATAGTTTTTCATTCACCACCGCTGAGGTGTCAAATACATTTGTTAATGTGGTGTACCCGTTAACCACAAAAAATCGGTCTACCCACGTCACCCAAATTTGCGCGTCCAAATCGGGTTTTATCTCTTCTTGTTTCTGTATGATGATGGTTGCAATTGTATCACAAATCTCATCGTCCATGTATTGTTCTTTTTTGTTCATTAGTCTTTAACTTGTCTATGGTGAAATTATATTAAAACTAAACGAAAGGTTAAAGACCAACGTAGTATTTATTGTATAGAATTTAATTTGTTAGTATTTATATTAATAAACCTTGAGACCTTTAAAATTACATGGCAAAAAATATTAAGATAGTTCCTAATCCAACAGGTTCTACACCATATATTCTTTTTACTAACGACAACGGCAACGAAATTCAAATGAGAGTTGACGATGACGGTTCACTTATATTTTCAGGTAAGACGCAAGGGGATGAAATCGTAAAGATGGATGCTGATACTCTTAACTTTCGTGTTAAGGGTGATATTGATTTTAGTGATGATGTAGGATTCAAAGGAAACTCAGGTACTGATGCTAGTGGTGATTGGGTTGGTAGTGATGAAAGAATCAAAGGTCAAAAAGGTGAGTTAGGTACCAAAGGTCAAAAAGGTGTCAAAGGAGACAAGGGTTTTAAAGGTGTTAAGGGTACTAAAGGTATCTTAGGTCCTGTTGGTGATAATGTAAAAGGAGACAAGGGTGAAAAGGGTGATGATGGTTTCGGAGGTTCATGTCCACCAGCCCCATCATTATCGCCGCCAGCGTTTACTTGGTTTTTTGAGGACTGTATTCCTGGTTGGACACCTACCGCATCTGATAACGTAATTGAGATTTGGGCTAATGAGTTTTCAAGTGTTCCTTCATATGATGGAGACTATTTCGCCGAGATTAATTCAAGAGTTTCTCAAAAACATGCATTACAACAATCGGTTACTGTAACATCAGGTCAAGAGTATACTCTTTCTTTCGCACATAGAGGAAGAACGGGTGACTTTGAAAATACAATGAAAGTAACCATCGTTGGTGCGACTACGAATATTGATGTGGGTACCTTTACGGGTACAGGGTGGAATGTCCATACACACACATTCACACCTACAGATACAGGTTTAGTTTTAACATTTAGTTCAACCACTAGTAATAATGGTGGTAACTTCTTAGATGCCGTATCGTTAAAAGATACTGCAACAAATACTGATGTTGTTACAAATGGTAGTTTTGAACAATTCCAATCAGGTAATACTGGTGACAAAGGTCAGAAAGGTACCAAAGGTCAGAAAGGTGAGACTGAAGCGGGTCAAAAAGGTCAAAAAGGTGCGAACCCTAAAGGTCAGAAAGGTGCTCAGGGTAGTTCACCTCAAGGTCAGAAAGGTACAAAGGGGATTAAAGGTTCGACGGGTAATACAGGTGGAATAGGAGATACTTTCCAAGGTTCTGCTGGTCCTACAGGTATTAGTAGTCCTGGTGACAAAGGTCAAAAGGGTCAGGAGTCAAAAGGAGAAACGGGACCTGTTGGTGATAATAATCCTGGACCAAAAGGACCGACAGGTCAAAAAGGTCAGAAGGGTATTAAAGGTACTAAAGGATTTACCGCACCTGCGGGTGCTGCTGGTGACAAAGGTCAGAAAGGTACTAAAGGTAATAAGGGTACTAAGGGTATTGACGGACCAAAAGGTGTTAAAGGTTTTAAAGGGGCTAAAGGAGTAAAAGGTGGTAAAGGGTCGCAAGGTTCATCACCTCAAGGTAATAAAGGTAATATTGGTAATTCACCTCAAGGACCTCAGGGTTCGACAGGTAGTTCACCACAAGGTACTCAGGGTAATCAAGGTGTTCAGGGTGGTCAAGGTGGAGTCGGAGACTCTACTAAAGGTAATAGAGGTCCTCAGGGTGATGCTAATCCAGGAGCTAAAGGACCGAAAGGGTTTGCCGATGTAGGACCAAAAGGTCCGACGGGAGATACTAATCAGGGTCCAGGTGGTGACCAAGGTCCAACAGGTCCTGGTGGAGATAAAGGGCCGACTGCACCCGCTGGTAGTGTCGGAGATAAGGGACCTACAGGTAATGATGGTCCAAAAGGTAATAAGGGTGTCAAAGGTGGTACCGGTAGTAAAGGTGTAAAGGGTACTAAAGGTAATAAAGGTCAAAAAGGTACTCAGGGTACATCACCTAAGGGACCTAAAGGTTTTATTGGTGCATCACCACAAGGTGGTCAAGGTGAGACAGGAGCTTCACCACAGGGAGGACAGGGTTCAACAGGTCCGTCACCTCAAGGACCTCAAGGTCCACAAGGGGTAAGAGGTGCTACAGGTGGTGTTGGTGATTCTACTAAAGGTAATAGAGGTGGTATTGGTGATACTAATGTGGGTCCAAAAGGTCCTACGGGTGACACAAACCAAGGTCCTCAAGGGTCGACAGGACCAACAGGACCTGGTGGAGATAAAGGGCCAATAGCACCGGCAGGGGCTAAAGGTATCAAAGGGTCTACAGGTAATGATGGTCCGAAAGGTAATCGTGGTGCTACAGGTGCTGACGGACCAAAAGGTAATAAAGGTGTAAAAGGATTCAAAGGTAATAAAGGTGTCACAGGAAACTCACCGCAAGGAGCTAAAGGTTTTATCGGAGCCTCACCACAAGGTGGTGGAGGGTCAACAGGTGCATCCCCTCAAGGACCTCAAGGTCCACAGGGGGCACAGGGTGGTCAAGGTGGTGTAGGTGATTCCGTTAAAGGTTTCCGTGGTCCTCAAGGAGATGCCAATCCAGGAGCTAAAGGACCAAAAGGATTTGCCGATGTGGGACCTCAAGGTCCAGGGGGTTCAACAGGACCGACAGGTGATAAAGGTTACATAGCACCAGCTGGACCTAAAGGTATCAAAGGGTCGGTAGGTAATGATGGACCGAAAGGTAATCGTGGTGCTGCAGGTGCTGATGGACCAAAAGGTAATAAGGGTAACAAAGGTAATAAGGGACAAAAAGGACCTCAGGGTTCTTCACCTAAGGGTCCTCAAGGATTTATAGGTACATCACCACAAGGACCTGGAGGTTCAACAGGTGATTCACCACAAGGTGCTCAGGGACCACAGGGACCACAGGGTGGTCAAGGTGGTGTGGGTGATTCCGTTAAGGGTTACCGTGGACCTCAGGGAGATGCTAACCCTGGTGCTAAAGGACCGAAAGGATATGCCAATCCGGGGCCACAAGGTCCGGGAGGTTCGACAGGACCAATAGGTGATAAAGGTTATACTGCACCTGCGGGACCTAAGGGTATTAAAGGACCGACAGGTAATGACGGACCTCAGGGTCCTCGTGGAACTGCAGGTGCTGATGGACCAAAAGGTAATAAAGGTAATAAGGGTAATAAGGGTAACAAAGGTGTTACAGGAAACTCACCACAAGGAGCTAAAGGACCTCAGGGTTCTTCACCAAAGGGTAATAGAGGTACTACAGGAGCGTCACCAAAAGGTAATAGAGGTGGTACAGGTGGACAAGGTTCAATAGGACCTACAGGAGCGAATAATCCTGGACCAAAAGGACCTAAAGGATATGCTAATGTTGGACCTAAGGGACCTAAAGGATATGCTAATGTTGGACCTAAGGGACCTGCATCTAACGATAAGGGACCTAAAGGTTATAAAGGACCAACCGCACCTGACGGACCGAAAGGTCCTAAAGGATACAAAGGAGCAACGGGTAACCGAGGTAATACTGGTGGTGCTGGTGATAAAGGAGCTAAAGGACCTAAAGGTGTTGTAGGTCCAAAAGGTTTTAGAGGTGCTAAGGGAATTCAGGGTGCATCTCCTCAAGGTGATAGAGGGGCTACGGGTGGTTCACCACAAGGCTCTACAGGTGATAAAGGACCTAAGGTTCAAGGTTATCAAGGACCTCAGGGTGTTCGAGGACCACAAGGTTCTACGGGACCAACAGGGGCTAACAATACTGGACCTGGAGGTCCGATAGGTGACCCAGGTACTAAAGGCGTTAAAGGTTATAAAGGACCAATAGACCGAGGAGATACTGGTTCTACAGGTCCAACAAATAATGATAAAGGACCTAAAGGTTATAAAGGACCAACCGCACCTGATGGAACGAAAGGTCCTAAAGGTACTAAAGGACCTACAGGTAACCGAGGTAATACTGGTGGAGTAGGTGATAAAGGTGCTAAAGGTATTAAAGGTAATATAGGTGATAAAGGTTTTAGAGGTGCTGCTGGTGCTGATGGGGCTCCGGGTCCAAGAGGTGGTACGGGTACACGAGGACCTATTGGTTCTACGGGTCCAACTTCAAATGATAAAGGACCTAAAGGTTATGCCAATCCAGGACCGAAAGGACTGAAAGGATATAAAGGTGTTAATGGTCCAACAGGTACTCAAGGACCTGGAGGTTCAACAGGACCGACAGGTGGACAAGGTCCTCAGGGTGGTCAAGGTAATAAGGGACCTAAAGGATATGTAGGTACATCTTATCAAGGACCAAGAGGGTCTCAAGGTGGTGGTGGACCAAAAGGTTATAGAGGTCCACAGGGTGATGCAGGTCCACCAGGACCTGGTAGTTGTAATGCAATTCAATCATATTATCATTGTGACTCTTTTGACATGCTCTGTGTTGAATTACCCTTAGCAACATTCTATTCTGATACATGTACATCGTGGGCTGGGGGCTGTCCATTTAAAACGACTTCAGGTTGTGAAAATTGTGACACTGGTAATCCTTGTGGTCTTCCAAATATGTATGTTAATACTCCTGGTACTTCTGAAGTTTATGAAGTTGATTTAGGTATTTGTACTGTTATTGGAGTAGTTCATGACTGTGGTGGACCAACACCAATACCAAGGTCAGATAGAAGATTAAAGAAAGAAATTCAAACATTAACAGAGGCTACTGAGAAGTTAGTTCAAATTGAGTTGAAAGAATACGATTGGAACATGACCTTACCTATGTATGAGTATTTGAAGGAAAAAGATAAGTTACACTCTATTGGTATCATTGCTCAGCAATTGGAACCAATTATTCCTGAGGTAATCTTCAGAAACAAAGACGGTTATTTAGGAATTCATTACTCAATGTTAAATGCGTATTTGGTTCAAGCGGTAAAAGAACAACAGATACTCATTGATGAGATAGATAAAGATATTGAAGAATTAAATAGTAAATTATAATGGCGACTACGGTAATAGTTTACCCATCAGGGACGACAGAAAACACTAATCCTCACGTATTATTTTCGGGAGGAACGGGAACTACATATACTATTGAGATGACGACAACAGGTGAATTATTATTTAGTCAAGATACACCCTAATATATAAAAAAAACGACCGATTAAAACTATTTACAATAAGATATGAAACAGAACTTATTTCACATAGCTGACTCAGCAACAAGAATGAAGATTTATTCACCAATGAAGATGAATAAAGGTCTTCGTGTTGGAGGCACTCAAGTAGTTGGTGATGACGGTATATGGTCGGGTGTAACTACAAATATTAAGGGGACTAAAGGTACTCAGGGTGATAAAGGTACCCAACCTGATAAAGGTACTAAAGGACCTATTGGTGGTGGTGGTTCACAAGGTAACAAAGGTAATAAAGGTTTAAAAGGGGATAGTATAACACCGGGTATTAAAGGTGATACAGGTGTGAAAGGTGTAAAGGGTGATAAGGGTGCTCAAGGACCAAAAGGTACCAAAGGTGTTTTATTTAAAGGACAAAAAGGTGATAAGGGTGAAGATAGAACTGGTGTAAAAGGTGCTACAGGAGATGACTTCCAAGGTTCGACGGGTGATAATGGAGTCACTGGTGGAGTTGGTGATGACGGACAGAAAGGTCAAAAAGGTACAAAAGGTACTAAAGGACTGAAAGGTCCAACAGCACCTAAAGGTCAGAAAGGTACAAAAGGTACTACGGGTAGTGTTGGTAATAAAGGGGATAAGGGTCCAACGGCACCTGACGGTCCTAAAGGTACAAAGGGTACTAAAGGTGGTCAAGGTGGTCAGGGTACCAAAGGTCCTGGTGGTAGTTCAATCAAAGGTAATAAAGGGCCAAAAGGTAATACTATTAATGGTCCACAAGGTTCAACAGGTGAGTCTCCAAAAGGTAACATTGGGGGTATAGGACCTATAGGTGGAGGTGGTTCCACAGGTGACAGTAATCAAGGACCACAAGGTCCACAAGGTGATGCCAACCCAGGTCCAAAAGGGCCAAAGGGTGATACAAATCAAGGTCCTCAAGGTTCAACAGGTCCAACAGGAGAAGGTGGTGATAAAGGTCCAACGGCACCTGCTGGTGAGGTTGGTCAAAAAGGTCAAAAAGGTAATTTAGGTGCTAAAGGTAATCGTGGTGCTACAGGTGCTGACGGACCTAAAGGTAATAAAGGACAAAAAGGTGCTACGGGACCAAAAGGTACTAAAGGTACTAAAGGTACAAAAGGTACAAAAGGTACTCAGGGTACATCACCTAAAGGACCTAAAGGTTTCATCGGTTCTTCACCTCAAGGACCTCAAGGTGGTGCAGGAGCTTCCCCAATAGGACCGCAAGGTAATCAAGGTGCTCAGGGTGGTCAAGGTGGAGTCGGAGACTCTACAAAGGGTAACCGAGGTGGTACAGGTGATGCCAATCCGGGGCCAAAGGGTCCGACGGGTGATTCTAATCCAGGTGCAAAAGGACCAATAGGTGATACGAATCAAGGTCCAGGTGGTGACCAAGGTCCAACAGGACCTGGTGGAGATAAAGGACCAACCGCACCTGCAGGTAGTGTCGGTGATAAGGGACCTATAGGTAATGACGGGCCAAAAGGTAATAAGGGTGTCAAAGGTGGTGCTGGTTCCAAAGGTAATAAAGGTCTTAAGGGATTCAAAGGTACTAAAGGTCCACAAGGAAATTCACCTCAAGGACCTAAAGGATTTATAGGTTCATCACCTCAAGGTGGTGGTGGTTCAACAGGTGACTCACCTCAGGGACCACAAGGTGCTCGTGGTACACAAGGTGCTCAAGGTAATGTTGGTGATTCAACTCAAGGACCTAGAGGACCTATTGGAGCTCCAAATCCAGGACCTAAAGGACCAAAAGGTTTTGCTAATGTAGGTCCACAAGGGCCAGGAGGTTCAACAGGACCTGGTGGTGATAAAGGACCAACAGCACCAAGAGGAGCCACAGGACAGAAAGGTCAAAAAGGTAATTTAGGTGCTAAAGGTAATCGTGGTGCTACAGGTGCTGACGGACCGAAAGGTAACAAAGGTGTTAAAGGTTTTAAAGGTACTAAAGGTATTACAGGTAATTCGCCACAAGGACCTAAAGGTTTTATTGGTCCTTCTCCACAAGGACCTGGTGGTTCTACAGGGGCGTCTCCTCAAGGACCTCAGGGAGTTCAGGGAGCTCAAGGTGGTCAAGGAGGAGTAGGTGATTCTGTTAAGGGTTACCGTGGACCTCAGGGCGATGCCAATCCAGGTGCTAAAGGACCAAAAGGATTTGCTGATGTAGGTCCTCAGGGTCCGGGAGGTTCAACAGGACCAACAGGTGATAAGGGACCGACAGCACCAAGAGGGGTTACAGGTCAAAAAGGGGTGACAGGTAACACAGGTGCTAAAGGTAATCGTGGTGCTACAGGTGCTGATGGACCTAAAGGACCTAAAGGGTATAAAGGTGCTAAAGGTAATAAAGGTGCTACTGGTAATTCGCCACAAGGACCCAAAGGTTTTATAGGTGCATCACCACAAGGACCTGGAGGTTCAACAGGTGCATCCCCTCAAGGACCACAAGGTGCTCAAGGTAATCAAGGTGCTCAGGGTCCTCAGGGTGCATCGACTCAAGGACCACAAGGTTCAACAGGTGCGTCAACCCAAGGACCAGGTGGTTCTACGGGTGATAGTAACCAAGGGCCAGGTGGTTCAGGTGGTGACAAAGGACCAAAAGGTATTAAAGGTTATACGGCTCCTGATGGACCAAAAGGAAATAAAGGTGCTGCTGGTGCTGATGGACCGAAAGGTAATCGTGGTGCTGCAGGTGCTGATGGACCAAAAGGTAATATAGGAGATAAAGGTTTTAGAGGTGCTAAGGGACCGCAGGGAGCCTCACCTAAAGGAGTTAGAGGTAATCAAGGGGCATCTCCACAAGGGTCAACGGGTGATAAAGGACCAAAGATTCAAGGAGCTATTGGACCACAAGGTGTTAGAGCAGGTGGAGGTGCTCAAGGACCGACAAGTCCTAACAATCAAGGACCTCAAGGTCCAACAGGACCAACAGGTACTAAAGGTGTTAAAGGTTATAAAGGACCAATAGACCGAGGTGATACTGGCTCCACAGGACCAACTTCAAATGATAAGGGACCTAAAGGTCTTAAAGGTTACACTGCACCTGACGGACCTAAAGGGGTGAAAGGATATAAAGGAGCTACAGGTAACCGAGGTGCTACAGGTAGTGTTGGTGATAAAGGTGCTAAAGGTATTAAAGGTAATATAGGTGATAAAGGTTTTAGAGGTGGTAAGGGACCACAGGGAGCATCACCTAAAGGTGGTGGAGGTAATCAAGGACCGTCACCACAAGGGTCTACTGGTGATAAAGGACCTAAGATTACAGGGTATCAAGGACCTCAGGGTGCTCGAGGTCCACAAGGTTCCACAGGTGCATCTCCACAAGGGCCGGGTGGTTCTACGGGTCCAACTTCAAATGATAAAGGACCTAAAGGATTTAAGGGTGCTAAAGGTTTTAGAGGTGCTACAGGTAATGATGGACCTCCGGGTCCGAGAGGTCCGCAAGGGGCTAAAGGTCCGAGAGGTCCGGCGAGTAACGATAAAGGACCAAAAGGATATAAAGGGACTCAACCTGGTGGTTCTGCAGGTGATAAAGGTTTTAGAGGTGCTACAGGTGCTTTTGCTACAGGACCACAGGGTTCTGCAGGTGCAACAGGTAATAGAGGTCCTCAAGGGTCAAAAGGTCCAACAGGTGCACAGGGTCCTGCATCGGATATTCGTTATAAAGATAACTTAAAAGGATTAAAGGGTAACTTAGAAAAACTTTTAATGTTGAAAGGTCTTTATTTTGAATGGAATGATGACGACTTTACTAAAACACATAGACCATATTTAAAGGGTGAATCTATTGGATTTATTGCACAAGAAGTCGAAGAAATCCTTCCTGAAGTTGTATTTAAAGATGAGAGGGGTATTCATTCACTTAAGTATGATTTGATAACTGCCTTAGGTATTGGTACTGTCCAAGAACATATGGGGATGATTACTGATATTAGAGAAAGAATAAATAGACTTAAAGAAGTTATTATATAATGGGTAAGAATATTAGGATAGTACCAGGGAGTGGTTTATTTGAGTTTTCAGGGGCTACTGCGTCTACTATTAATTTGACGTATAGTGAAAATGATGAGACACTAAAATTTGCTGGTACAGACAATTCAATTATTTTAAGGACGGACCCATTGTATGAGACGGATTCTCGTTTCAATGTAGAAGGTGGTGGTAAAGTAAAGATTGGTGGTAGTGATAGGATTAATAGTTCAGGTGTTTGGCAAGGTCCTGCAGCTGTTAATGCTACAGGTCAAAAAGGTGTTAAAGGTGAGGTTGGTCCAACTTCTTCAACTGCTGACCAAGGTGAGAAAGGACCACAAGGACCAATCGGACCACAAGGTGTTAAAGGTACAACCACTAGTGGTCAAAAGGGTGAAAAAGGCCCTAAAGGAGGTCCCGGTACTACAGGTCCTCAAGGGGATGTTGGTCAAGCAGGTGAAAAGGGTACTAAAGGTGTTACAGGTGATAAAGGCCAAAAAGGTGAAATACCTCTTGACGGTGAAAAAGGACAGAAAGGTAACGAAGGTGCTAAAGGATTAAAAGGTGATAATGGTCAAAAGGGACAGAAGGGTCTAAAGGGTGGTCAAGGAAATTCACCTCAAGGAGCCAAAGGACCTCAGGGTACCTCACCTAAGGGTGCTGATGGTGATGGTGGTGATTCACCAAAAGGACAGAAAGGTTCACAAGGAAACTCACCCCAAGGTGGAGTTGGTGATAACGGTGATGGAGGTTCTACTGGTGATGGTGGACCTACAGGTGACCCGACTCAGGGTGCTCAAGGAGGTGCCGGTGATAACCATATTGGGGATAAGGGTCAAAAAGGTGAACCAGTTATTGGACCTACAGGTGAGAAAGGACCTACAGGTGAAAAAGGTCAGAAAGGTCAAAAAGGTACCCTTGGTGAGAAAGGTATTAAAGGGTCGGTAGGTAATGATGGACCGAAAGGTAATAAAGGTATCAAAGGTGGTGGTGGTGCCAAGGGAGAAAAAGGTAATAAAGGTCAGAAAGGATTTAAAGGAACTCAGGGTTCTTCACCTAAGGGTCCTCAGGGTAACATAGGAACGTCACCACAAGGTGGTGGGGGTTCGACAGGTGACTCACCTCAAGGGGCTCAAGGTGATACTGGAGCGTCTCCTCAAGGACCTCAAGGTAATCAAGGAGGTCAAGGTCCACAAGGTGGTGTTGGTGATTCTACTAAAGGTAATAGAGGTGGTGTAGGTGATGCCAATCCAGGACCAAAAGGTCCAACGGGTGATACAAACCAAGGACCTCAAGGGTCGACAGGACCAACAGGACCTGGTGGTGATAAAGGACCTATAGCACCAGCTGGTAGCGTTGGAGATAAAGGACCGACAGGTAATGATGGTCCAAAAGGTAACAAAGGTGTTAAAGGTGTTACGGGAGCTAAAGGTAATAAAGGGCAAAAAGGAGTCACTGGACCAAAAGGTAATAAAGGAAATAAAGGGGTAAAAGGATTTAAGGGTTCACAAGGTACTTCACCTAAGGGACCTAAAGGTTTTATTGGACCTTCACCTCAAGGTCCACAAGGTGATACAGGTGTATCTCCTCAAGGACCGCAAGGTAATAGAGGTACTCAAGGTGTTCAAGGTAATGTTGGTGATTCGACTCAAGGTGGTAGAGGACCAACGGGTGATGCTAATCCAGGACCAAAGGGACCGAAAGGTTATGCCAATCCAGGACCACAAGGACCAGGAGGTTCAACAGGACCGACAGGTGATAAAGGTTATACCGCACCTGCGGGACCTAAGGGTATTAAAGGTCCAACAGGTAACGATGGACCAAAAGGTAACAGAGGACCTGCGGGTCCTGATGGTCCGAAGGGTAATAAAGGTAATAAGGGTAACAAGGGTCAGAAAGGAACTCAGGGTTCTTCACCTAAGGGACCTCAAGGGCTCATAGGTACATCGCCACAAGGTGGTGGTGGTTCAACAGGTGATTCTCCACAGGGTGCTCAAGGTCCTCGTGGTACTCAAGGTGCTCAAGGTAACGTGGGTGATTCGACTCAAGGTGGTAGAGGACCAACAGGTGATGCTAATCCAGGTCCAAAAGGTCCTAAAGGATTTGCCAATGTAGGTCCACAAGGACCAGGAGGCTCGACAGGGCCTGGTGGTGACAAAGGACCAACAGCACCAAGAGGTGCCACAGGACAGAAAGGTCAAAAAGGTAACACAGGAGCTAAAGGTAATCGTGGTACTACGGGTGCTGACGGACCAAAAGGTAATAAAGGTAATAAGGGTAACAAAGGATTTAAAGGTGTTCAGGGTAATTCACCTAAGGGACCTCAAGGATATATAGGTAATTCACCACAAGGTGGGGGAGGTTCAACAGGTGACTCACCTCAAGGACCGAGAGGTAATACAGGTGCTCAAGGACCACAAGGTGGTGTTGGTGATTCAACTCAAGGACCTAGAGGACCTATTGGAGCTCCAAATCCAGGACCTAAAGGACCTAAAGGATATGCCAATGTGGGACCAAAGGGTCCGACAGGACCAACAGGACCAACAGGTGATAAAGGTTATACTGCACCTCCAGGGTCTAAAGGACCTAAAGGTCCTACTGCCCCTCCAGGTTCTAAAGGACCAAAAGGGTTTAAAGGTGGTACGGGTGCTAAAGGACCGAAAGGGTTTAAAGGTACACAAGGAGTTAAGGGACCAACAGGTAACTCACCACAAGGGCCGGGAGGTTCTACAGGTGCGTCACCACAAGGACCTGGTGGTTCCACGGGGGCATCACCTCAAGGACCTCAGGGTGACAGGGCAGGTACAGGTTCAACAGGACCAACAGGTGCTAACAATCCAGGGCCTGGGGGTTCAACAGGACCAACAGGTACTAAGGGTGTAAAAGGTTATAAAGGTCCCATGACTATCGGTGACCAAGGTTCGACAGGTCCAACTTCAAATGATAAGGGACCTAAAGGTTTTATTGGACCAACCGCACCTGCGGGACCTAAAGGTGTAAAGGGATATAAAGGTGCGACGGGTAACCGAGGTAACACTGGTGGTACTGGTGATAAAGGTGCTAAAGGTAATAAAGGTATTAAAGGTGCTAAAGGTTTTATAGGTGTTAAAGGACCGACAGGAAACTCACCACAAGGTAATAGAGGTACTACAGGTCCATCACCACAAGGACCAACAGGTGACAAAGGACCTAAGATTACAGGGTATCAGGGTCCACAAGGTACACGAGGACCTATTGGTTCTATAGGGCCAACAGGAGCAAACAATCCAGGGCCAGGTGGTTCAGTAGGACCGACAGGTACTAAAGGTGTTAAAGGTTATAAAGGACCAATAAACCGAGGTGATACTGGTTCTACAGGTCCAACAAATAATGATAAAGGACCTAAAGGATATGCTAATGTCGGACCGAAAGGTCTTAAAGGTTATGGTGGACCTAAAGGTTATAGGGGTTCACAAGGTGTTCGAGGACCACAAGGTTCTGGAGGTGACTCACCCGTTGGACCAGGAGGTTCAACAGGGTCAACAGGTCAAAAAGGTAATGTAGGTGTACCAGGTGGTAGAGGACCACAAGGTAATGCGGGACCAAAAGGTAATAAAGGTGCTAGAGGTAATAATGGTTCGACAGGTCCTACTGCGCCTCCAGGACCAAAAGGACCAAAAGGTTATACAGGACCACAGGGTAATAAAGGACCTAAAGGTTTTGCTGGTCCTCCAGGACCACCTTCAGATAGAAGACTTAAAAAGAACTACAAACAGATTGAAGATGCCTTAGACCGTATCTTAAAGATGAGAGGTGTTAGCTTCCAATGGAGAGAAATTGTAAATGGTATACCTCAAGAGGCTACAGATGCACCTACAGTTGGTTTCATAGCACAAGAGGTTGAGGAATACTTCCCACAGGCAGTATCTGAATCACCTGATGGTACTAAGTTGGTTAACTATCCAATCATGATTGCAGTACTTACAGAAGGACTTCAACAGCAAAACAAACTACTTAGAACAAAAGAGTTACAAGTAGTTGATTTAGAGAATAAAGCGAGAGAGAAGGGATTAATTTAAGAAGTACCTTTCATAGTACTGAGGATAGTAATTCCATTCTCCGACCTTTAAAATTACGTCACCTTCATATAGTGGATACTCTTTCTTATAGAAGTTACATAGATACCAACCTCTGAATTTAATAACTGAATGTACAGGCTCATCTTTTAATTGATAGAACTCATATAGTGATGAGTTTTTTAGGTTACCCCATGAGGTTAATATTGTTCCGTAATAATTATCATTCAATTCATTTTCGAAACTTTGATAAAACCATCTCATTTGTAGGGTTATGAATTCTAATTCAAACCTATTAAAATCATAATAATTAACTTCTAAACCTTGGTATGAAGGTATACACTCAATCTGTGAGTAGTATATAAAATCATTGTCCTTTAGTTCAAGATATTCAAATGTTTTTTGTAACATTTTTAATTCATGTTCTTCTATTGTTGTATCTATGTTGGTATAGTCCTCTAATTGAACATAAATGATTTTATCATCATATTCTGATAATTCATTTTGTAATTCAGGGAACTTAAAATCAGAATCATAATTCCCTTCAAGTATTACAAAGTAATCAACCGCATCTTTAAGTTCGTATAGTCTCATAATGAGAGCATCTTTCTCTCCGTTGTAGATTACTGAATCATATACATTGGGGTCTTTAGACGGGTCATAGAAAGGTAATGACTCATAATTTTCAGGTAAATCAGACTTAGATGTTGATTCAAGAATCTCAACATGTGAAGTATTAATAGTTGGATATCTTTTATTAAGTGATAAGTCTCTGAAACTCTTTCTTCTTTCATATAAATGATGGTCCCTTTCTCTGTTTGATGAGGTATAAATTTTATTAATACATGCGTCTGGTCCACCAAACCAATTCAGATGCCAACCTGATTCGAGTGAGAAATACTCATTTACATTTTCATCCACATCAACCAATCTAATTGAGTTTAACTCATTTGGTTTTTGAATTAGATGTGTATAATAAAATGCGCATGTACCTTGCCACTTCTTACGTCTTTTCATGGTATGGTTCCATACCAACCACTTATGTTTATACTTTAAAGGGGATATAGATAAGAACTGAGGTAGTTTTGTGAAAGATTGGATACTTGGTAACTCATCAATGTTTGATACCAATACAATGTCCTCATAATCCAACTCCAATTCTTTTAATCCCTCAATGATTTTACTTCTTTGAAGTTGTTCTCGGTAAATGTAATCATCACCATCACAAATAGTATTTTTAATTAAATCTGTAAGTTCAAGTTTTTTTGGTATATCGGTTGTTAGTATGTGTGTGATTTTATCTTGATACTTCTCAAATCTATCCTTATATAATGAATAGAATGTTGTTTTAGGTACACCTCTGTGTGTGACATTTGATTCCACTAATACAAAGTGGTCTACATGTTCGTATAAATACTCCAATCTGAACTCCAATAGGTCTAGTTCATCATTAAACATAAATGTGTCTACAATTTTCATTACCGTCTACTTTATTTTAATTGAAGAATAGTTTATATTTCTAAAAATTAAAGTTATGGAATACATTTACTCAGACCCATTTGTAGATTACTACAAAAATAGAATGGTAGAACATTTACACTTCTACTATTTTGAAAACTTATTCACTGAAGAGGAAATAGATTACATCATCCAGTGGGGTGAATTAACGGACCAATCGGAAGGTGAAGTTGGTGGTGGTGAAGATGGTCTTCACATTGTACCTGAAATTAGAAAAAGTACCGTTGGTTGGATTGATATTAGTGATAACACTAAATGGATTTTTGACCGTTTAGCTTTGGGTACATTGGAAGCAAATGAAGAGATGAGATGGAACTTTGACCTTATTGGTTTTGGTGACACTTTACAATATACTCAATACTTCGGAGAACAAGAAGGTCATTACTCATGGCATGCGGATATCGGTCCAGGTGTTTCACAGAGAAAACTCTCAATAATCGTTCAACTAAGTGATGAGGAAGATTATGAAGGTGGTGATGTTGAACTTAAAGTAGGTTCAAGAGATTTAGTCTTACCAAAGAAAAAGGGTGGTGTTATAATATTCCCATCATTTATCTTACACAGAGTCTTACCAGTTACAGAAGGTAATAGAAAATCATTGGTGGCGTGGATATCAGGTCCTAATTACAAATAATATGTTTGTCAGGTACGATAAACAAACTTACCACGAACTTTTCGAGGACGGGGAACCATTTATCTTAATGGTGTACTTTATGAAGCAAGGTGAATATGATGACGATACTAAGCGTTTTTATGACCAACTTGCTTTATACCCTTCTTATTTTAAAAAGTATGATTCTATGAAAAGTATGGACATTCCAAATCAATTGGTAATGTTTGAGAATGAATTTCCCGATTTAAAAATAGTAGAGGCGTACCATCATGAAGTGTATGACTTAGTGATGGAGTGTGGTATCAATTACGATTTATTATGGAAAGATTTTGATAAACTCTTTCAACCACTAATATTTGCATTCAAAAGTAAGGATGAATATCAGACATCTTATTCTGAATGTTATTGTGTGGAGACACTAACTAATTTATCAATATTTATACGACCTGATTTATTTATACCACCCAGCGTAAGTGAGTCTTAACTCTTCAACACCTGGTGATACTGTAGAAACATAATGCCACTTTCCAACACCTTTAGGTAAATCAAACATTGTTAATGTGTTGAAGCTAGGTACGACAATTCTTTCAACCTCACCATCAGGTCCATCCATAAAATGTAAATTACCTCCAAATTGAGGTTTCCAATTCTTTGTTAATTGAAGTGTGAATCCTAAGGTACCGTTAGGCGAGTCTTGATGTGGAGCTAAGAAATCACCAGGTAGATAAACGGCGCTAAATACTTCATCAGTGTCTGTGAGACCTTGACCTGTAATTTCATTTAAGAATTTTAAAATTTCATCATTGGTAATGGCCTCTCTAAAACCACATTCATAACAATCACATGTATCGGTATGGTCATTAACTGTCCTATGAAAGTTATATGAGAACTTATTATCTTTGAAACTACTGATTGCGTGAGTATACATCTTTCTAATGTCATCGGTAAAATTATCACTGAAAGGTATTAAGTCGAACCCCTCACTACCATCCAACTTAGGGTATGATGATATTCTCCACCAATCTTTAGGCATTTCTTCAGTAAACCACTTATGTAATCGTTCAGCAATTACTGGATTTAAGAAGTCTTTTATTACGACCACTCTATTTTTTTCAAACTCTTCTTTTAGAGATTTGATATCGTGATTAGGATTCAATAAAGGTTGATTAAAAAATGTTTTCATTGTTATTTTTCTGTATTAAAGAAGAATACCTGAAATAATCTTCCGTCGTTTAGGTCTTTACCAAAGTAATCCAATGAAATATGAAAGTTATCAGCTCTATATAAAATTAATCTATTAAATAAATTACCAAATTTATCAACTAAGTCCCATTTGGTAATATCTTTTGCAGTTTCCATTGGTGAATCAGGGTCAAACTCATCATCTTTATGGAGTTCATAATCCCAACGAATTAATCCTGAATGTTTGTGTTTATATATTCCTGTACCTGCAGTGATTGGTGCGTCTGGTGTTAAATATAATACACCTGCCCAATCTGTGTATGAGTCTGAATGTATCCATGAACGGTCATCTGCAGTTGTGAATTGAAATGCTCCTGTATATTCACCACCCCACCATGTTATCTCACCGGCAAATGGTCTAATGACATCACCAATATTGTTTTTTATTGAGTCATTTGTAAATGGTTTTGTCCGATATCCAGGGAATGTACCTGTTACGTCAAAATCCTGTTCTAAAGCAAATTCTCTAACTTCATATGGGTTGGTATAAAAATCATCTATGACTAAGGAGTTAACTCTCATAATATCTTTTTTGTAAAAGATACATCAAAAGGTTATAAAGAAAATATGTTTTTATAGATAATCTTTGAAGTTGTCATTGATGAATTCTCTTACTATTTCATCATCAGGCCATTCAGGCCAAGAGACTTGTATTTGTTCACCTTCTTCATCTAAGAAGTACTCTAATAGAGATTCCAAACTACCATAATATTCAAAGTCATTATCACTGGAGTAACCACCCCAATCCAATACTCTTTCGATGACTCTTGGGAGTAATTTTGTTACGTCAACTTGATAGTGAAAATCTTGAACTTCGATTGGTTCATTTGTACCTGATTTATATGTCTTCCTTTTAAATGGTATTTCACGTGAGAAGAAGTGTTCCTCAAATAAATTTCTTAATCCGTTCATCACATCTTCATACAACTCATCATAGATTGCGGATTCGTTAGCATACTGATTTAGCTTTTCTAATTCAGATAATACATTAGGTGTGTTTTGTTTGATTAATTTTGATAACTCATCATCGTCCATATTATTGATAACATTTACTGTTACAATATCTTTTACTCCATCAATTTCAACTTCCTCACCTTCAACTTCATTATACACCAAAGATTTTAGATAACTTATATTATCAGGTGTAAGGTTACTAATATAATCGGTAAGGTCATAAATATCTCTGTAATTACTATCTAAATAGGGAGTATCGTCCTGTAATATTAATTTGGCTAAACCTTGTGAGTTATCTCTATTGTCCATAAAAAACTTTGATAGTTCTTCACGGTCAATGGTCATCCAATATTTATCACCATCCATAGTGACATCATCTAAATAACCCAGTAAGAACTCAATAACAAATTTGGGGTTTTCTTCATAGTAAGATTTCATTGCTTGAGTTAAATACCCTTCTTCAATGAGATAGTCTAACATTTCCTCTAATAGTTTTTTAGATTTAAGGAATTGTATAAATGAATCTGCATCACCATTGAAATACTTCTTAATGAAATCTCCGAGGTCGTTATCTTCTAAGAATTGGATTAAGTCCATTGTTATTGTTTTACTATAAATACAAAAAAAGGGAGAAATAATTCCTCCCTTTTATTCTGTATTAGGTTTTTTAGTTATTACTTCTTTTCGTAATATTTCTCAACTGTTTTTTGAATGGCTTTTTGAACCTGTGTTTGAGTGGTTTGAGACTGAGTTTGTGACTGAGTCTGAGCACTTTGTTTGTTTTTACAACCGCATCCCATAATATTGTTTCTTTAAAATAGTTTAAGTTTATTATTTAGTTATAAATATATGTAAAATACAATATCTGTAAATATGAATGCAAGCGATAAGTTTAAATTTATTTGGTGGGGGACCGCTGGATGTGGTTCACGGAGTACAAGTATGGGTTTTAGTGAATTAGGTGTTGATGACCTATATAACTATGTTGAAAATTTAGTCAACGGTGAATATGGTTCATTTACACATACTCATGGATTTCCTGAAGGAAAAGAAGATTGGCCTGTGGTGTGTAATGTAAGAAATCCTTATTCACTTATAGTCTCAGGGTATTTGGATATATTAAAAGAATATAAGGAAAGGGGAGAGGATTTAGATTATAAGGATTATTTGGTGGATTATTATTTTCAAGATGGTCATATGGAAAGACACGACCCCTTCTTTTTAAATGCGTGGAAAGACTTCCATAGAGAACCTGATTATATTATCCATATGGAAACAATGGGGGATGATTTAAAAAAACTCCCCTTCTTCAAGGATGAGAATAAGGTGAATCAGGTTATTACTGCATTTTTTAATCATAATAACTTTAAAAATGAGTCACCCTTTGATGAGTACGAAGGGGAATTCCAAAGGTTTAAAAGGTTTTATACTCAGGAAATTGCGGATTTAGTTTACTACAATATGGAACCATACTTTACTAAGTTCGGTTATAGTAAAGATTCTTGGAAGTAAGAGTATTTATAGTAAACGATAATGTATGAGTCTTAGTCAGATATTACTTGAGGGTAGAAAAGATGATTTCTTAAATAAGTTTAGGGATAAGTTTACTGATGAAGAATTGAAAGATATCTTCATGTTGTCTCGTGATTTGGCGTCTAACCATAAGTTCTTAATGTTCTTAGGTAAGGTGTTGGAAACAGGTAAGGTAGATATCAATAAGACCAGAGACCTTATTCAGAACTTCGTGAAATACCAAAAGGTATTACCAACGAAAGACATTTACCTATTTGATAGTCTTCAATCTATTCAAGATGAGATTGACCAACACGAAAACAAAGTCAGAAGACAGGTTAAGGAGTTGCAAGGTGCTGACCAAGTATATGAGGATGATAGGTTTGTAATCGTAACACCAAAGAATCACAAAACGAGTTGTTATTTTGGTGCGGGTACCAAATGGTGTACTGCGTCTATGAACGGTTCTTCACACTTTGACCGTTACAATCAAGATGGTAAGTTGTTCTACATTATTGATAAGAAAGCCAAATCTCAGGACCGTTTTTACAAAGTTGCGTTACTAAACAAATATGATGGTAACCAAACATTCTATGATGCTCCTGATAAAGCCTTCAATGATGGTTGGATTTTAGGTTCAGAACAATGGAACAAAATGAATGGTGCTATCCAAGACTACATTCAGAGTAAATTCAAAAGAGAAATTGAGATTTTCAAAGATAAGGAAGCCGCACGTCTTGAGATGGAAAGAATCCGTAGAGAGCAACAGGCTGAGAGAACAAGACAAAAACTACAAACTCAAAGAGAACGTAAAGAAAATGACGAATGGAATCTCAATAACAATCCTGATGAAATGGGTATCCATGCTAATGCTGTATTCAACATACTTGATGAATTGAATGTTGAAGTTCAAGAAGGTGAAAGTGTTTACAACTTAGTACCAGCGGACCACGGTCATATGGGTCTATCAACTTTTGAATGGTTGGGTGAAGACGAGCAAGGAAAAGAGATTGCGGTAGGTGATTGGGACCAAGTATGGGAAGCGGCAAAAGATTACTACCAAAACGTTTGGGATGAAATGGGTATTGAAGGTTGGAATAGAAACTACATTGAATCACACTTAGATACTCGTAAGGTTGAGGATTACTTTGAAGAGATGTATGAGTCAATGATTGAAGATGACCCACAGTCTTACTTTGATGAATCCGAATTACCATTATCTGAGGAACAACAACAAAAAGTAGAGAAACTCAGAGAAGAGATTGAGGAGATGAATGATATTGTCAATCACTCTGAAGATGAAGATAGTGTTGGTTTAGCTGAGGAAAGAATTGAAGAGATTGAATCAGAGATACGAGACATAGTAGATTACCCTGAAGGAGACCCAACAGTTGGTCAGATTGATAGTATAGTTCAAGATATGTTATATGATGTAAGACAAAATCCTCTTAACTATTTGAATGATTATGGATTTGATATTGAAGGTTTTGTTGATATTGATGAGCTTATTGAAGATTCCCTTAACTACGACGGTGTTGGACCTGCATTATCATCTTATGATGGTGAGGTATATGAATCACTAATAAATGATGAGTGGTATCACGTAGTTATTGTTGAATAATTCTTCCAATAACTTATATTACTAAAAACTTTACGGATGCAATTAGACTGGATTATTCAAGACCCAATAGATTTTGAGCACAAACAATATTTGATACTTGACTATGTTAAGAAGACAGGAGACAAGTTAGAGGAGTTTGAGTTATACCCTGCATTTCAGGAACTCACTCTATTATATACCAGTGCTCAGAGAGTATTGGACCATGGTCAGTTTATTACATTAAAGAGAG
>JAAHTH010000811.1_pt1 | contig 29185 bp, 46 predicted proteins | sample 6116091 | NCBI WGS metagenome assembly JAAHTH01 (sample SAMN13939990, study PRJNA603662) | sponge metagenome | isolation source: marine sponge | host: Mycale hentscheli | place: New Zealand | collected 2006
GAATGAACTATCACCAAAAATGCTTTCCCTATCTTTTACCAACGGAATTGGCATCAATGCAAAATGCGGATAATTGGTAAACAAATCACTTTCAAAAGAATATCCAAGATATTCACACCCCTTTGTTAATAACTCTGTAAAATAACACGCCGGTAAAAACTTTTTTGATGGAAATAAAACATTGAATAGTTGTTCGGCAAGTTTAACAACAATAATAATCAATGCAACATAATATGCAAGTTTTACAATCAAATTCAACGATGCCTCAAGAATACCACCCAAATCGACTTCCGGCGGAATGGATGGTGTCAATGCACCTTGCAATTGGTTAAATGCTTCGGCAACATCTTTTGATGCTTGAATCAATGATTGTCCCATTATGAAACCGGTGATTGCAAGATTCAACAACAATTCACCTTGATTGTCTTTAATTACAAAAAACGGAACTTTGTTTGTGTCAAAAATTACGCCCTTTTTAAGCATCAATTCGAATGTTGTTCCATCCGCACGTTCTTTGAAATTATCCAATGCATTCCGCTTTTTTAATTTCACTTCGATTTCATGGTCACGAACTTTCACACCATCAATCAAATCAACATAATATTGTAAAGTCACACCGCTTGTTTCAACGTCATATGGAATGCCCTCAAACAATCCAACATTTGAAATATGGTTACGGATCAATTCATTTGCTTCACGCGGTAAAATAACCGAATCAACATTCAATTGAACGAATTCAGGATTACCGGAAAAATCCGCAACAACACCAATTGCATTTCGGTTTCGCGGTGATATTTCAATGTTGTTTAGAAAATGCTTCATTTTACTTTGTATCTATTATAAACAATTGTGTTTCCTTTTTTGGTTGATTTGACAATTTCCATTGCACCTTGTGTGATTTCGCCTAATTGAATATTTGTTTCCGGTTTGTCCTGAATAACTTGTGTTAAATTATCTAATCGATTAACCAACACCGCCAATTCCAACGCACTTGAAACTTGTGAATCCGAACGAACAATTTTTCCGTTTTGGTATTCCATTGCCAAATTACTCAATTCATCGTTTGTAAGACCTCCAATTTGTTCATTCAATGCTTTTGGCACAACACGTTCGTTTGGATGTAATACGGAAAGGAAACCGCCTTTTCCATCGATTCCACGACCATTTGTTCCGGTGTCATCAATTCCACTTTCAAATGTTGGTAATGACTGAATGAATTGATTTAAAACTTGTGTGTCGCGAATTGTATCCGCTAATGCGTTTTTTGATCCGGCATTTACTTTTGCGGTGTATGTTGAATAAACACTTTGAGCCAATTGGATTCGTTGTTGCCTTTGTTGTTCCTCCAATTTTTTTCGATTACCCTCCGCGATTATTTTTTGTTGTTCCGCCAAAGATTCTTTTGCATCAATGTTTCCTTGTTCCGCCAAAGTTCGCAACGTGTCCGCTTGTTTTTCCGCCATTGAAATTTCCTTTTCAATCGCTTCAATTTTCCGGTTTGATTGTTGGATAAAATAATCCGCACTCGCCTTGACTAATGCATCCGATGTGTCCAATATTTTTTTGTTTGCTTCTTTTGATTTGTTAATTAATTGTTGATTGTAATCATCAATGTTTTCCAACCCTTTATCATCCAATTCTTTTTTGTCATTTATGCCTTGTTCATGAATTATTAGTTTTTCGGTTTCCGCGTCTTTACGTCTTTCGGTTTGTTCAACAACCAATTCATCATCCTTTTTATCAAAATCCGCATTGATTTTATCAATTGCATCTTGTGTGATATCTTTTTGGGAAATTAATCGTTCACGTTCTTTAATCAACGCATCCATTTCCTTTTGTTCGGTTTGTTCAATCTTTCGGTCAACCGCATCCATTTCATATTGCACACGTTGGTCAATAAAACCTTTTTCCATTTCGGTTTTTTCGCGGATCATTTGGTTTAATAAATTCGCATCAAATTTTCCGGTTTCCTCTAATAATTTTAATTGCCTTTCAAACTCCGCATCGATGTCTTTTTGTGATGTTATCAATTCACGTTTTTGTTCAATTTCAATCAATTGTTGTTGCAAATCAATTTGCCTTGACAAATAGTCATTTGTATCACTTAATTGAGTATTAAATTCTTTTATTATTTCTTTATTTTCACTCGATGATTTCCGGCGTTGCCTTTCATTTGTTTTTGCTTGTGTTGTTTGCGTTTGAAAAGATTCCTTCATTCTTTTCATTGCATCAATATCATCTTGTTTTGCTTTTATGTTTGCCCTTGCTTGTTTGACGGCTTGTTCATTTTCCGCATTATAATTTTTATTTGCAATAATTCCTTGCATTATCCAATTTTTCACTCGTGCCTTTTCCATGTCAATTCTACCCTCCTCAAGGGCAATTGACAATTCCGTTCCGTTGATTGCCGAATCCAAAAAGTCAATTTTTGATTTTAATAAATTCGTTTCAATTTCATGTAATTTTTTAACATTAGTTGTTTTGGCTTTTTCTTTTTCGGCTAATTCATCCAATTTTGTCATTTGGTCATCGATTTCCTTTCGTCTTGCCTGACTAAATTGTAACGCATCTTGTGTGTTTTTTGCTTCTTGATCCGCTCTTTTTTGTTCCGCTTCCGCCAATGCTTTACTTGAATCAACCGCATTCCACATTGCATCCACAAATTCCAAAACTAAACCAATAATAATTCCCCAACCCACGCCTTTTAATGCGGTTGAAAGACCATTTGTCGCGGTAATTCCTTGCTTTTTTAACTTGACCAATCTTTTTTGTTCTTGATTATATGCTTTTGTCAATGGTATGTTTCGCATCAACGCTTTCCCAATTCCTGACAATCCCATTGAATAAACTTTTTGAATTGTATTTATTGCAATTAAAGACGCTTTGTAAACAACAAACGCACGAATCAATTTATAAATAACGCTAACAATTTGCGGTAAATTTGTTGCAACCCATTTAATAAATGTTGTAAAACCTTGCATTGAATTTTCACCATCCGTAATTCCAAGAAATAAATCAGTAAATGCATTTTTTAATTCCATTAATGCATGACCTAAAGTTGACGTTCGGCGATCCGCTTGTTCTTGTGCAACTCCATTGGTATCCATTTTTTCGGTGTATTCATCAAACAATTCGGTGTTTTCCAAAATGATTTGACCGACAACCTCGTTTTGTACTCCGAACACTTCGGTCATTGCACCAACATCACTTAAAATTGGCTTCATTGCCTCTAATCGTTCACTAAATGGTTTTGATGTGTCACTAATTAAATCAAAATTAATTCCTAATTTTTCCATGCTTTCAATCGCACGTTTCGGTAACACATCCGGTGCGGAAAGTTTTAACATTACATTCCTTAATTTCGTACCGGCTTCCGCACCTTTTACACCGCTTTTTCCAAGTACCTCAATCAATGCAACCGATTCTTGAATAGATACATTTGACGTTCTTGACACCGCACCGAATTTTAATAATGCTTCGGTGATTTGTGGAATTTCAACCGCACCAAATTTTGATCCGGATGCAAGTACATCAACAAATTTTCCGGCTTGTTCACTTGATGCACCGAATTGATTCATCGCATCGGTCAAATTTTTCGATGCTTCCGGCAAATCCAATCCGGATGCTTGTGACAATAGTATTGCACTTTTGGTGACCTCGTTCAATGCTTGTGCGTTTTCAAGCAATTCAGGTTTTGCCGAACCTATTAATTTATACGCTTCAACAACCGCACTTGCACCACCATCAACTTCGATTCCAAGTTCCCTTGCTTGTTCTTTAAAAAATTGTAAATCTTTACCACTTGCACCGGTTATTGCACTTAAATCCGCAACCGCTTTGTCAAATTCAATTATTGATTCGACACCACTTCGAACAATTGTTCCAATTCCAAATGCCAATCCAAGTTGAGCCAAACCGCCACGCAATTTGTTTAATGCACCGGTGTAATTTCCAACATTTCGAAAGTTGTCACCGACTTGTTTATCAAGTTTTTTTAATTGTGCATCACCTTGTTGTGCGGATTTTGTGACACGTTTGTATTGTTGTTCTAATTTTCGATATTGTGTCGTGTTCTTTTTTCCGGTTTGTTCAAGATGTAACAACTCCGCACCCAAAGTTTTTGATTCGTTTTTCAAATCCCTTGTTGCTTTTACTAATTGTTTATAAGCATCTTTTTCATCCTTTGCAAGTTTTAACGCTTTTTGCTTTTGCTTGTTGATCCGTTCTTGTTGTCTACTTTCGGCGGTTTGCGTTCGGATTTTTTGTTGTTTAAGTTTTTCCGATTGTTGTTCGGCAATGGATTTTTCTTTTTCAAGTTTAATGGTATCGCGTTGCAAATTGTTCGCTTTTTCGACCATTTGCATAAACTCTTTTAATTCTTTTGCACCTCCAAATTTTGCATTTGCAATATCGTTTTTTAAGGTTGCACCAATCTTTTTGAACTCATCATCGATTTTGTCCAAAGTAACCATTGTTTGTTCCGCACTTTCGCGAATGCCTTGAAAAATATCTTCCTTTTCAAATAATTCGTTTGCTCTAATCTTTGCCATTGCTTTGTTTATTAAATCGTTCGTATTCCCGAACTAAATTAAAATACTCTTTTGCCTTTATTTTTTTTATATCAATCCATTGTCCCATCCATTTTGATAAATGAATCAATGTTTGTTCAATCGTTATTCCTGAACCGGCGTTTGCCATCATGCCGTTTAATTTTGTTATTTGCATATCAATCAAAGTCATTTTAAATCGGTCACGTTTTTCGACAAACTCACATTGTAAGATTGCTTTTTTTCGCATTGCTTCCAACAACTTTGTGTGTAGTTTACCAAGACCGAATTCTTTGATGTATTGGTCGTATATGTCCAACCAATGTGTTTCATCCAATTCATTCGTTCCTGACTTACTTTTTCGTACAAATTCATATTCACCTTTTTGACATTTAATAAAATTATGCAAAGGAATATCATCTAATTCCGAGTAATATTCGTGCTTCGTCGATGTATTTTTCCTTAACTTTTTGAGCCAATTTATCCTTATTTTCATCCGTTAATCCTAAAATTGAATCCTTTGAAATATTATTCCGCACCCACCAATTTTCATTTTCCATTTTGATTGTGTCCGCTTCGATTTCAAAAACTTGTTTTCCTACAAAAATAACAAACGAATTGTAAAAGTCACCGGTGTCAAAAAGTGTGTAATGTGTTCCGGCAATCTTTTGTGGATTCATCATTTCGGTTGCTTCCGAATACGTTCCGATAATGTCACCATCCTCGTCAATTCCTTTTTTAAACAATTGGTCTTGACGAACCAAATCCATAATCCATCGTTTAAAAGGTTCATTTTGAAATACACGCAACCATACCAAATCCGCGTTCAATGTTTCCACACGCCGGATCAAATAACCGATTGCCGTATCACCAAATAAACTCATTTTTTACGTTGAATTTTTTTTAATTTCTTTTTGTTTATACTTTTCGCCTTTTTTTGTGGTTGCATTTTTTCGGCTTTGTAACCCTCGCCATTACTGACTTTTTTACTTTCTCGCGTTTTTGATAGTAAGATACTAACGAAAAACGAAAGTTGTTTAAAACGCTTAAAAATGACCTTAAATGGAATTTTAAATTTTGCAAACATTTTATCAATTTTTTTAGTTTTTATAAAAAAGGGGTAACGAAAATCACCACCCCTTTCAACTACTTATGTATCAAAATTAAACCGCCGTAAATGTCAATTTACCCTCGAAACCATCTTTCGATGTTCTTAATTCATAAACATCACCAATTGTTAATCCGGCTAATGCACCGATTTCATATGTCCCATCAGGACCTTCCGAACACGTTGCAACCGCACCAACAACTTCCGAACCACTTGCATCGAAAATTTTCCAATCCGATGGTGAATTCGCACCTTTATATTTTAAAGGATTGTATGCCGTTCCATAATCGAATGTTGCACTTATTGTAATTAATGAACTTGTCAAAGCATCTTGAACAATATTAACATCAACCAAACCATCAAGGTCATTGAAATTTATTCCGGCTTCGTCAGGTGTTACCATGTACATCGTTGATTCATCAAACAATCTGTCAACGTCAAATCCAACCATTAGTTTTTGAACCGTTGAATCTGTCGCAAACATAAAACGCGGATCAAACGATGGATTGTCAACCGGTATTGGATAAAGATATCCATCCGCTTTTGAACCAATTAAATTTCCATTTACATCAACAATGTAAACACCGAAATCAACACATCTGTTCAATTGTAGTTTTCCAAGCAATGTTGGTGTCGAATCTTCCGACCATAATTCGCCCGAAAAACTTCTTTTCCCTTGACGCAAAAACGCCATTTTTCCTGAATTTGCTTCCTCAAATTGTGAATCCGCTTTTGGCAATTCCACATTTTCAAATGCACCAATTGGAAACCATCTTTTCGATGAATCCGTTTCATTTATTAAATCCGACCAAACCGGAACACTTGCCGATAAATCAAGACCATTTAACGTCCCATCATTTGCTTTTAACGGCACCATGATAAGACCACTTGTAACCGAAAAAATCGGTACGCAATTCGGTTGTCCGGTATTAGACAATCCCGCTTCGCAATTACATCCTAAACTCATAATTTTATTTTTTTTAGAGTATTAGTATTAAAATTTTTGGTTATCAGGTAACCACCCTTTGTGAATTAACATTTGCAATTCACTTTGTATTTTGTCAAATTAACTCGTAATTCCACACCACTTAAATTTGCATCAAGTATGTTTTGAAACATTCCGTTGTCTTGTTCAACACCGAATCTTGAAAATGTAATCAATTCCCATTCATCAAGTGTTGCAAATTGTCGGTTCTTTTGAATGACATCAATAAACTCCATTGCTAAATTTTGCATCGGATATACAACATTCTCGCGATGGTCTTTTGTGTAATAATTCCGAATATCGGTTTCATCTAAAAAGAACAATCGAATGTTGCTTTCAAAGTCAATCGTGTTTCCGCGACCAAATTTTTGCACACGAATTATTTCAAGCAACCACGCCAACGGCGTTTTTTCGGTTAAGTTGTTGGAACTCAATGTCCATTCATTGTTGGTTGCAATCTTTGTTCCTGATATATAAAAGGGACTTGAAAGATAAATCACACCATTCAACGGATCAAGATTTGCCGAATCAATCGGTGTTGCCTTAATCCATTCATCGATTTCGATTTCGGTGATTCGATATTCACGACCAATGTCATCCGTTACAATTTTGCCGACACGCGACCATTTTGTTTTACAAACATTTGTTCGTTCATTTATCGCATCCCATACACCATCAATCGTGTTGTCGATGTCTGAAATCAAACCATTGATGATTTGTGTGATTTCTTTTGTCATATCCAATATGCCGTTCCTTTGTCAATACCATTATAATCTGAAAAATCACCCTTTCCAACATAGGAAATTGTAATTGTTCCATCATTGTTTCCGCCAACGATTGTTAATGTTTCGCCAACTTTGTAACCTTTTCCGACCTTGTTAATCGTGACCGAATCAATTACACCACCGGTTTCAACAATATCAACCGAACATCCTGAACCACTTCCGCCAATGGTAGCAACATCCGTTGATGTTGTGTAACCACTTCCGGCATTGTCCAACGCTATTGTGACCACTTGACCAATTGCCAACGAACTATTCAATAACATATAGTTACGAATGTTTTGATACGTTGTAATCGATTCATTGTATCTTGCATACATCATTGTCTGCAAGGTGTTCACAACAACTGAATTTTCGGTTGTTTGTTGTACGTTTCCAAATGGTGTTTGTTGATTCATCAAATCCTTTGCGTATTCGAAATAAATAAACCCTTTTAACATATCTAAAATTCCACGACTTTCAATCATGTAATAAAGATTTTCATCAACATAAAGCGGATCAAACACCAATTTAAAGTTCGGTGATTGCGGAATGTTTGAATCCAAATCGGACACGAAAGCATTATATAAATCAACTCCGAAAAGTTGACGCAAATATTGTTGTTCGTATCTTTCAATATATTCGGTCAACTTATTTGTTGAATACATTCCGGTTGATAATTCCCACTTGTTAATGAAATCCGATGTTGTTAGTAAAGCCATTATTTTTTTCTTTTTCCAAATTTAGATTTTAGCCACAATTTCAAAACCTTTCCGGTCACTTTCCACACTTGATTTTTTTTCATGAAAGACGCATCCCCATTTGCGACAAAGTCATAAATTCCATCGTTATCGATATCAACTTCCAATGTGTATTCGTCACCCTTTTTTGAATAGTGTGCATCAAATTTTTTGGTATCAATATCAAATTCGACATCACCATTTTCATCCCTATCAAATTCAACATCAACATTTTTCGTGTCGACTTTTACATTGACCGGTTTCTTTTTTCTTGACTTGTTTTTTATTGGTTTTTTACTTTCCATGATGTGTGTTTAAAAGTTATTAAGGTGCTAAAATTAAAGCAATATCCGTTGCAATATCACCATAAACAAACGCATTTTTTTGGTTGTTTTTCACATATGACACCAATCTTGCTTCCGCTAAAATTGTTATCATGTTTCGTGTGAAATCATCCGCATCAAGACCAACACTCATATTGATATTGTTTCTGAATTTTACGTTCACTTTACTTAAATCACCAACAAGGTAACTTCCGGCAGTCATATAAGTTGAACTAATTACACGCATTCCGGCGATAATCATTTCACCATCACCGCTTTGTGTTGGCAAGTACATTGGATATGTATATGTTGAATCAGAACCTTTCGTCAATTGAATTGTCGCGATATCTTGTGGATTCAAAACAACGTGTGTTGGTGTGAAATTAACCGCTTCAATTTGTGCTTTTACACATCTTAATAAATCGGAAATGTTCGCATCCTGAATTGCAAGTGAAAATACACCGGCACCGAATGTTGGTAATCCCATAGACGCATCCAAAAGCCCTTTGATTGAATTACCACCCGCACCATTTAACAATGCATTTTCAATTCCGGTTCGTACGCCCTCCATTAAATCGTTGTTTATTTCACCACGAATGAATGATAAATCTTCCAACATTTCTTTTGAAACTTTTACATATGACGCGATTTTTTTAACCTCTTCAGAAATTTCCGACCATGTTGGTTCACCCTCTGTTTTTGCACCGGCTTCACGCGTCCAATCCGTTTCACTTTCCGCAGTTTGTTGAACATATGTAACGAACTTTGAATCCGTTGCACCGGTATTGACGTTTTCAAGAATTCCATACCTTTTTCTGACCGTTCGGTCAACTTCCGAATCAAAATCAGTCAAAGCATAATCACCGGTATAATCGGAAACAATTGTTGTGTCTTTTACTGAAAGATTTATTTTTGTTCCTTTTTCAACCGCGTCCTTGATTTTGTCGACATTATCGGTGTATGTTTTTGCAATTGCTTTTCCCAATGAAAGTTTTTCCAATTTAGGTTCAACCGCTTTTTCACTCATTGCCTCAATTCTTCCCTCGAATTTTGCAATACTTTTTTCGATGTCTTCATTTTTTGCTTCAAGACCTTTCAATTCTTCCCACTCATCCTTCTATTCTTTCCCTTCATCCTTCGTTGGCACATTTGTCATTTTTTCCGTAAACATTCCATCTAATTTTTCGATGACTTGTTCCGGTGTTAAATTTGTGTTTTCCACGTTTTTAAGTTTTAAAATTTAAAATTATTTATTTATTCATCTTTTGCACAACGGCATTCCAATCAAATGGTTTGATAATCTCTTTTGACTTGGTTTCGTTTGATTGGTCATTGACCGGATCATTCGTTGCAAGTAAAATTAATTGACTATTTAAATATTTGATTTTCATTTCCAATTCATGCAATCTTTCATCCGTACCTTTTCCGTTTGTTATGGCACGAATGCAAAGATTTAAATCGTTTGTTATCTTTTTAATGTGGTCGGTTTTTTCCTGACCTTTCATTCCGACAACGTGTGTGTGTTCATTTGAACCAAAGGTGACCGCCGAACCCTCCCAAAGAATAAGTTCTTTAATCTCGTTATATCCACCACCTTTTATTGTATCATCTTTTACGAACTTTATTTTGTCCGGTATGTATTGAAATCCGATTGAATGTTCCTTGATAATACCATCTTGATAATCCATAAATGCATCATCCCCATCCGTTGAACGTCCAAGTTGACCAACGGCATAAAGACCGAAATCATCTTCCGCCAATTCAACAAATTTTCCGATTTGCTTTTCCCAATCATGATGACGTAAAAAAGCAATCTTTCGATTTGACGTTGATTTAATACCGCGTTCTTTTAATGATTTTTTAAATGCACCTTTTTTGATAACATCCATATCGGAATCAATTGCATCAAATTTTGAAAGATACACCGCCACTTGTCTTGATCCGGTGTCAATATCTTTTATTTCAAAAGATTCCTTTAAATTGTAAAAGTTGTTTTTCATCTTATAATGTTTTATTCAATTACCGGTTCGGGTTCTGTCCATGTAGGATGTGACATTAACGTCAAACATTCCGCATGACTTAATGTTGATACCGGAACAATCGTTCCATCGGTTATGAATGTTGGTTCGTGTTCTTGTTCGTATTTCAAAACAAACAATGTTTCATCAAGACTTTTTCGAATTGTGTTTTCACTTGTTTCACCAACTTGTGAAAAGTCTACATTGAGCAAATCCGCAATGTTTACAATTATGTATGTGTCCGGTAAATGTGACATATTTTATTTTTTAATTATTGTTTTTATGTTGGCACATCTGTGCTAAAAGTTGAAAAGTTTGTCATTGTTCCATCATTACCACCACTTCCGTTATCTGTTAAAATCGGACTTGTGTCAGAATCGCCACATCTCCACCAAGAAACTAAACTTGAATAACTTGAAAGTGAAGAGGGAACACCACCTCCATAGATAGATGTTACGTCACTTTGTGATAACTCCGAATTAAATACCGATACTTCATCCAAATTGCCACTAAACTCGTTTCCACCATTTTTTGCACCTATTTGAAAACTCGCGGAATTACTTATGGTTGCAGACAGAGTACCACTTGTTACGCCGGTATCGTTATTACCATCTAAATATAAATTAATACCACTTACATTACTTGAACCATCATAAGTCATTACAATATTATGCCAATTTGCATCTGTAATTGCAGTTGCACAATCTACTATCAATCTACCACTTGATGCCGTATTGTTTCTAATAACTACCGTTACCTTGTTATCGTCAAAAGGTATTAATAACGTGTACCCTCTTGAATTGCTTGTTGAATCTTGTTTTGAAATTAAAAATTCACTTACTCCATTTCTTGTTCTTTTAAACCAACAAGATATTGAAAATGCGTCAGTATTAGTAAAGTCTAAAGTATTGCCCATATCCACAAAATCGTCAATTCCATCAAGCAATATGGATTTAGTGTTGAATGTTGGCGGTACATCCAAAACCCTTGACGCTTCCGGCATGTTTTGTGTTGTCGCATTATTGCCACCGCTACCTTGATCCGTTAATGTCCAATTTGAACCATCCCATGATGCGGATTCTCCCATTCGATACCATATTTTTGGAAGTGTACTTAATTCATTTAAGTTGTTAGGAACACCATTATTCCATATGGCTTCAATGTCGGTAGAACTTAAGGCACTACTGAAATAGGAAACCTCATCAATTAATCCGTCAAAATGATTTTGGTTTAAATCTAAAGTTTTTAATCTGCCAATTTCAATATTGTTTGCACTTGTGAAACCTAAACCACCAATCCATCTATGGTCTTGATTTCCAACTAAGAGTGTTTGTGATACTTCGACACCATTAACATATAATATGGGACTTGATGCATTTTGAACAACTGCAACGTGATACCAAGTATTCAAAGTTAAAGAATCATCTGTTTCAATTATCCACCCACTTGTATTCCCGCCACCATTACGTAATTGAGAATACAACTTTAGGTCGCCTTTAATATGTAAATATATATATCTTCTAATTTGTGATATATCACTTACCGTAAAAATTGTACTATTTCCACTACTTATTTTAATCCAAGCACTAATTGTGCCTTGTGTATCAGTCTTGATTGTATCAACAGCACTATTACAATCAATGTAATCGTCTACACCATCAAATTGGTATGAATAAATATCCTGAAATGATGGCGGTGTTGCACCTCCGGAAATTACCGGTGTGTCAACTTTAAATAAACTAAATGCACCATTCGAATAAAACATATTACATTCTTATTACAACGATTGATCCGGATGTCAATTGTACACCGCTAAATTTTACACCTCTAATTGGTGCGATAATGACACCGGCTTTTATTGTTGAACCTGATGTCGAAATGTAATCATCTTTTCGGTCACCACCACCAACTTTAATTGATGTGAACACCGAATCTTCCGCAACATAAATTGCATCAATTGACGCGGTGAATTCCGTTGTGTCATTTACAACATACGTTCCATTTTGCAATGCCATTTCTTCAATCGCATCCAATTGTGAATTTCCCATTATTCTTGTGTATTTAAATCCGTTAATATTTTTATTTCATCCGGTGTTAATTCAACACCCAATCCAACAATTTTTTCAAGTGTTTCGGCTTTTATCTTTTGCGTTATTGCTTTGCTTTCCATGTCATCTTGTAACACCGGCAAATGTGAAAAATCCGCCTTTAAATAATAACCATCTGCATCCAATCCGAATTGTTTCATGATTGAATCGTACATTTGTTGTGTTTCCGGAATAATTGTGTCCTGATATACCATTCGAATTGAATCACGAACATTGGTAAATGTTGAACCTTTATCCGAACTAAAAATGTGATAAGACAAACCGAACGCATCAATCAATGCAAGTTTATCCGCCGTTAACTCTTCAAACAACAACAAATCTTTTGTTGGATATGACATTGGTTTCCAATCAACATTTGCTTCAGTTATTATGACTTCATCCTTTTGTCGATTGTACCAATCCTTTTGAATTTTCTTTTTTTCTTCCGGTGTCATTGGTATCGCACCACCTAAATCATTGTTTTGTGCCGAAAGTATTCCGATTGCACCAATGTTTTCCAACAACACATTTCGCTTGTGATATTGTGCTTTGATATTAGATAATGGATATTTCAATGTTTCGATTCTTGATATTGGTTTGATGATGTTCATTCCATCATCGGTCACCAAATACACCATGTCACGCCAATCAATGCGTTCTGTGGAATGGTCATCGTATTTAAAAGTAAACCTATCAACCAAATCTTCCGCATCCATTTGTTTCAATTTCTTGCCGGTCAAATGAATCTTTACTTTGTTAGCCGGTAATGGGACAAACAAGTTGTGAATACCTCCAATCCTTTCAGGTGAATAGCAAAATGTATTTGAATACAATGCATCTTGAACACCAATAGAAAACACCACATCCGACCATGATTGTATTGCGTTTGGATGTTTAATCATGTCAATCATCCAATGTGATTCAACTTTATCACCATTTTTGTCATATAGACATGGGACATTTGCGGACATCATTGACGCACGTTTTTCAATTACCGCACGTAATTCAGGAATTTCGATATACAATTCCCATGCGTTATTCGTGTCAATCCAAACCGCTTCCTTTTTACCCCAAATTTGCGATTGCATTTGAAACATTCGCGACCAATCATTAATGAATCGGTTATCTTGATTGATCCGAATTCCGAAAAACTTTTCCCAAAAATTTTGTTGCATTATTATTTCATTGTGTTACAAAGTTAATGATTAAATTTTAAACATTTGATTTGATTAAAAATTAAACAAGATTTCGGAACATCGATTGAACGAATAATCCTAAACCGGCAATACAATCCGGTGCATCATCATTTTTGTTTTTACCCTCTTTTGAATAACTCATGACATTGTTAATAAATAATTCACATGATTCATCGGTGCGTTTAACGAACGTGAATTTGTTTTGTACGAATGCGGATTGCATAATGATCCGCGTTTGTTTGTTCGTTGTGTTATGAACTTGCAATATCTTTGTGCTTGTTTCCTTTTGTAGATGCCGACCAAACATAGCACCCATTGAATTTGATTCAACACGACAATATGAAACATTCCATTCGTTTAATTTGGATGCACACATTGGAATTGTTACATCGGTGTTTGCTTTGTTCATTAGATAATCGACCACATAAAATTGATTGTTTACAATCGCAACAATCGACATTGCGGTGTAATCCGCACCCATATCCGCAACATCAATGTAACCAACGCAACCAACGATTTCATGTTGCTTTGTAAGTTGTTTAAATTCATCGGGATCAATGAATGTTAGTTCGTTGAATAATCGACCTTTTACATCAACCGGTTGTTGTTGATATTCCGCCATCCATATTTCCTTTGCGGTGTGTTTACGTTTATCCAAATACTCTTCTGTTGTCATTACCGCATCACAAAATGATTCGCCTTTGTCAGTCAATGCCGGAATACTGATTGACCGGTCATATATCTTTTGTTCATAATTGCGACCAATTACATCATTCAATGACCAACGTGTTCCGATGTCAATTCGTGAACATCCCGATTCAAAACGTGAATCATGTGTCGATTGCTTCCATTGGTGTATTCGGTCATTTATTGTGTCACTCAATGCATCCTCTATTCCGCGATAAAGGTCATCGGTTATTCCAACCTTTGTTGCACCAAAACCAATGATTGTTCCGCCAACACCGGCGCCAAAATATCCCACTTGTTTTGACTTGTTGGTGTTCCATCCTTGCAAATTTGCTTTGTCATCACTCAATCGAACATCCTGAAAGACACGCATAAATTTATCCGATTTAAGTATGGCACGAACGTCATAACTAAATTTCAAATACAATGTTGCGGTGCAAGTGTTACGCATGACCGATTGATCCGGATTTCGTCCCAATGTCCACGCACAAAATAATGACGTTAAATAGCTTTTACCGGCACGTGGCGGTAATGATACCGATAACGATTTGATATTGCCCTCCTCTATGTCCTGAAATGATTGTGCGATGTCTTTAAAAAACATACGTTCTGAAAAGAATTCATTGTCATAAAACAAACAAAACCGCCAAAAATATCGTTTCGCTAATTCAATGCGAACCAATTCTTTTCCGGCATCAATTAGTCCATTACTCATTCAATAATGCAATCAGGTCATCGGATGACAAGTGTGACAAATCCGGTTGCCCTTTGTTGATATCTATTTGTTGACGTTCAACATATCCACGTTGTTTTCCTTTGGTCTTTAGATAAAAGATTGTCGCGGTTGTTGAACCATCTTTGATTTGCTTATAAAGTTGTGATTCGGCAAAATCCAATGCAATATGTTCGCATTCATCACACGCCTTTTGAAATACCGGATCACTATTGTAATACTTGTAAAAGGTTGTTCGACCAACATTTGCAATTTTACACGCTTCAGTCACAACACCCATTGATTTTTGCATTGCCTGAATCAATGATTCTTTTATTGCTTTTTTAGTGTGTTCGTTTTTGTTCGTCATAGAACAAAGTTAATGATTTTTAGAATAACCACATTTGAACCAATTTATATATCGAATACAATGTGAATGCGGTTATAACTCTTAACATTGAATACATAAACATTTGTGTATTGTCCAACCAAATTTTCAATCGTTTTGATTCCATCCAAAAAAGGAATATTAGGATGAACCGGTCACACATGAATATTGCAATGAATATTGGTAACAATATAAATCCGGCGATTGCTCTAAATACTTGTTTTACTTTGTTATTCATAGTGTTTTACTTTTTACCTTGACCTTTGTATCGTTTCTTATAGTTTTTAGACGTTTTTAAACGGCTTGTTTTCGTTTTCGAATGTATTCCGTTACGTTTAATTTTATCTTGCTTTAGAACGGAATTTTTCATTTCATTCTTTTAAAGAAAGGGACATGGAAAAAATGGAAATTTTAGATATTATCGTCAAACAATTATCGAAAACCATGTCCCCTTTGTTTAGTTTGTATTGTTCCTAATGTTATTAACCATGTTGAACAATGTTGTGTCATTTATTACGCATTCGCACATTAATTGAATTCCGCCATGCCTTGTCATTATTTCCATCACTTCATATGTTCCTGATTGGTGTTCGAATCGTGATCCAACCGGCAACATAAAAGGTGACACACGCATTTCAACTTTTGTGTCCTTAATCAAATACAAATCGACCAAAAATTCACACGTTTCATCATTTATAAAAGGATATCCATCAGTCATTGTTTTCATCCTTTTGCTTTTCAAACCATATTGAATGAATTTGTCCAAAAAACATTGTTCGTGCAATTTTGATTACATTATTTTCCGCTAAATTACAAAATTCATTTAATTTATCATCAAGTGAATGTGCTTTCCATAGTATTCCGGCACGTTTAATTGTGTAATCCGCACAAAATTGTATTGTTCCGGCATCAACACCGCAGTCATCCAACAACTTTTCAATTGATAGTCTAATCGGATAACCATTTCGATATTGAACAACCATGTAACAAAGTTATTCATAAATTTTGAATTTTTCATTTGGCACATAAATCAACAATTCTTGGTCATTAGTTGAACCCTCGCGAACTTTACGACCACCAACACGTTTTTCACCGATTATGTTGTTTCGGTTGATGTAAACCAATTTATCTTTCCATTGAATGAATAAGAATGTTGGCAATGCTTTTTCCATCATTTTCCGGTACTTTATGCATGAAACCATTGTTGTCGGATAATCATCATGATTTTTATTATAACATTTGATTTCAATGTAGCACAAACCGGTTTTTTTACCATTTTTAAAATCGTAAACCAAAAAATCCAAGTCATGTTCACCAAGTTTTTTGAATTGTCCATCAGGACAAATGAGATTCATGACTTTTAATTCATTTTCAATGTCTTTTTGGCTTTCAAATCTCATTTTTAAAATAATCTTTGTTGTGAAATATGGTTTTTAATTCGTTTTAATGACGCTTCATAATATTCCGTATCCATTTCGCAACCTATAAAGTTTTTATTTTGTTTATGTGATGCAATAGCGGTTGTTCCACTACCTAAATAAATATCACAAACTTTTTTAGATTTAGGAAAACACGAAATTAATTTTTCCGCTAATGATAAAGGAAATGCCCTTTTATGAATGTTTTTTGTGCCAACTGCATTATTTTTTAAAATATCGTGTGAATTTATTTCATTATAAAATTCGGTATCTATTCCTTTTGACAACCAATAAATTCTTTCGGTCATAGGATAAAAACGACATTTATCAAAATTTTGTGATCCATTAAACCAAACAATTTCTTGTTTAATTGTCTATTTTGTTTTAAATAACCATTCATAAGGCGTTATTTGTAAACTTTTTTTAATTTTGTTTTTGTGATTATAAAGCATACTCCCGCCATTTTTTGTTGCTCTAAATAATTCATTTAATGTATTTATTTGAATTTCTTGATATTCCTTTTCAGGCAAGTCATCAATATAAGTATTATATGAATTAAATACTTTGCTTCCCGTGTGGTGTTTTTTTCCTAAATTGTAAGGCGGTGACGTAAATGTTAAACAAATAGAATTGTCTTTTTGATTTTTTAAAAAATCAATATTATTTTGCTTAAATATTTGTATTTTATCCGTTACTTTCAAAATATTTTCCGATTTTCTGAATTGTTTTTGAATGCAAACCACGTTCCGGATCAATACGATTTAGGAACATCCACATTTGATTTTGTTGAACACCGGCATCCTTGCAAAATTGATTCAAGGATTTACCGGTGTTTTTCAAATGGTCATTGATTGCTTTACGCAATTCTTTATTAATACTTGATAAGAGTAATCTCATTAAAACGGCATATCATCATCCGGTTCACTTACTTTTGTAGGTTGTTCCGGTGCGTTTTGTTCAACTTTAATTGTTTCCACTTTCCAAATTTCAATGGTGTTAAAATACTTAACGGAATTATCCTTTGGATTTGTCCATTCACGACCACGAATATTGATTGACGCATCGATTTCATCACCAACATTTGATGCATCAATTAAAATGCACTTATCTTGTGTTAATTGACAACCGATTAATTGTGGATAATCACCACCGGTGCGAATTACAACTTCGCGTTTCTGAAATTTTTCACTAATTTTTTGGACTTCGCCCACTTTGTAAATTGTACCTTGTACTTGCATATATTTATTTATTAATTGTTTACTTGTTTTTATAATCTTTCGATTTTTTTAATTAATCCGTTCCAATACGGAAATTTTTCTTTTGCATTTGCCTTGCAATATGCTCTAATTGTCATTTTAAGCGTTTCTAATGGCTTTAATGCCTTGTCATGCTTGTAGACTACATAATGAATTAAATAATCGTTCATATGGCTTTAAACTTGTTCAAACATTTCATCAAATAATTCCCTTGCCTTTTCAATTCGTTCACATATTTGTTCAATCAATTCATCATCGCGTTCGATTATGAATCTTTTAACACGTTTGTGTTTTGGTATTTTGTCAAATATTGAATCCGACATTACACGCCTTTCCGCTTCCATTTCCGCCATTGTGAATGCATCTTCCATTCCTTTTTCGGTGTACTTTGGTTCTTTTAACAATTGATATGTGACTTTTTGAATTTCATCCGCGATAATGTGATCCGGTGTGTTTGTTAGGCAATACACCAATTCACATTGCTTGTGTCCTGAAAGCATCATGTACGCATTCATTTGATTTAGGTAAGCTTTGTTTTGTACTTCGGTATCAAAAAATGTTTTGAAATATGTTTGCGATGAAAATGAACATTTGATATCACCAAGTATTGATTGATTGATGTCAGGTTCACCGGTCAAATAATCATTGAACAAACGAACTTTTGGTGCATCAATATCGATATCCCAATCAAACACATCCTTTGCCAATTGCATCCCCTCACGTTCGTTTAAAATGCCTTTTTCCAAATGTTTTGATGTTATCATTGGCGGTTCAATTCCGTATTTATGAAACAACACCGATTCTTGAATCATTTTTAATGCGGTGTCACCAAATTCTTTTCCGCGACCTTTTGTCATTAATGCACCAAGTTGTGATGGTCTTACCAACCAATTATGCTTTTTCATGATTAAATGTTTTTAAGTTCAACAATTTGTTTATCAGTCAATGCAAATTCCTTTTTTGCTTTTTCAATGGTGTAATCACCTTTTTGTATTGCACCACACATTCGAATAAATTGTGCATCAGGTAGTGTTTTTTTTGTGTTTACCGGTGCGGATTGTTTTCCATGTGTGTTTGTTGCGTCACTATCTTTTTGGTCATCAATTAACCACATTGCACCACATGAATATTTTCGTGAATACGATGATGATGAACCAAAACATTGTGCCAAATCCATTCCTTTTTTCGCCGGATCAATACCGGCTTGTGCTTTTGTTTCCAATTTATCTTTTCCATTCGTTACCATGCACGTTGATTGAACAAATAACACACCGCCAATTTCAACGATTTCATCATTGAACGTCATGAACAAACTATGTTTCGCCAAATGCGGTTTTAATGCGGTTTGTATATCCTCCAAAGAACGATATTTGTATTTACCAAAAGAATTGAATTGATTCTTTGGTGCTTTCAATTCCGATTGTATCGAAATGATTTTGTCAACGAATGACATTGTTTTTTTTGTTGTTTTTTTCTTTTCCATTTTATTTTTGAATTATAATTTTTGAATTTTTTTCCAATTGGTCACTAAATTTTTGCGTAAACGATTCGTGTTTTTTCCAACCCCAACATTGATTCAATGACCATTCATTGACCGATTGCATTATTTCTTCAATACAAGCATCTTTAATACTTTTTTTGTGTGTTTCTGAATCACCGGTTTGATATGTCCATTCGCCGGATTTAAGCAATCCAAATTTTGCACTTTGGAATTCCGCATGAATATATATTCTTTTGTTTGCCATTTTTTATGTTTTTTAATTGTTTGACACCGCAATATACAACTTTATTTTAATATAAATACTATCAAACAAAAATAAATCACTTTTTTTTCAATTTTTTTATCAATCCCTTATAAAACACGATTAAATCATTTAATTCATCCCTTGAATATTTACGTGTTTCGTGTGCTTTTTTATGCAATTCAAACAATCGTTCACCGCCAATTTTCTTTTCGATGTTTATTTGATAATTTAACAAATTACCATGCAAATAACGATTGCAATACACACAACTTGCATGAACATTATCCGGATCAAAAGTGACCGATTTGTGTCCTCCTGAACTAAAATAATGCGATGCATCGTATTTGTCACCCAATGGTTTTTCACACGTTATGCATGGCAATCCGGCATCCCTTAATCGCACCCATGTATTGAACACCGATTGACATTTTTTCATCAAATCTTGTGTTGTTTCCAATTCCGCTTTCATTCGTTTTTTTAACTTTTTCCAATTATCCTTTTTTGATTTTTCAACCCATACTTTGACACATTCCGGATCAAAACAATACTTTTGATTGAAATGCTTTGGTTCGAATATTTCTTTGCAATTTTTACAACGCATCATTCAAAAAAATCATCACATAAAATTGGAGTAAATTCACCAACATATGTTGATTGTATATTAAATTCAAAATATTCAATTGCATCGCTTAAAGTAAAATTATCCGCGTTTTTCATTTCATTATAAATAATATCAATAACTTTTTTGACTGAATAAATCAAACGATTCGATGGTTCATGGTATCCAATCACCGCATCATCAAATCCATCCATTTTTAAAATTTCATTTTCTTGATATTTTTCTAAAATTAATTTTAACATAATCAAAATTTTAATGTTTTTATTTGTGTTTTTAATTCCAAATTTAATCGTTCTAATGACATTATTCGGTTGTGTTGTATTTGCAATTCACTTTCCATTTTTTGCATAGTATTCAGGACACAAAGCAAATCACGTTCCGATTGTTGCATTGAATTAATTACATCGGTTCGATGCGGTTGTTTTAATTTTATTTCTTCCAATGAACTTTGGATTTTTAAAATATTTGCTTTTAAATCTATTTGTGCCAATAAAACATTCACTTCCATTTTTTATTGTTTTTGTGCGAATACCTTTTCGCGATGAATTCCAATTTCGTCATAATATACAAATTTATTGATGTCAAAAAACATTTGAATCCGACCAACATTTCCATTCGAACGCGGTTTGATTTTATGAAAATATACATCAACATTGTTTGTTGTGATATCCTCTCGGTGTATCGTTATCATGTTTTTTCCATTGTTGATCCATTCCGATCCCCCTTTAAGGTCATATGGATTTGGGGATTTACGAATTCCATTTTCTTTTTCGGTCAATTTAGGATGAATAATTGTATGCAAATGCAAATCATTATTTTCCGCGATGTGATTCCGATATGATAAAACATCTTCCAAATATTTGTCATCCCTTGCAAATCTTGATGTGTCGTGATACATATCTTTCCACGAATCAATTGATGCCGTTTCCAAACCCTCCGATTTTTTTAATTCAACCGCATAATCCCAAAATTGATAAGGTGACAATTTTGCTTTTACATTTTGTTTTGTAAGCACTTTAAAATGTTCAGTTATCCAATCAATCGATTTTACGATTTCATGGTCTTGTATTGCGTTAATCTTTTCCGGATCAAAAGTTTTTCCGGTGACCTTATGAATCAAATCCGCAATTATTTCAACTTGATTTCCGACATCGGGAAAGTAAACCAAATGTTTCCATCCATAAAACTTTGATGTATTCAATAAACATTCCATCAAAAATTGTGTTTTTCCACTCATTGGAAAACCCGACCAATCGGTGCAATTTCCCAACATCATCGAATAATGGTCATGTAAATTTTTAAATCCAAGATACTTTCCGCGTTCGTGATATTTGTCCCTATAAATAAAAAGTTTATCAATGACATCACCGGATGTTGTAATTTTAAAATCTTTCATGACCACGCGGATTTGAATTTTTGATTCGGATTGTCATATTTTCCATTTGCACGATTTTTCCAAGTATTTAATCTTGCTTTAATTCCAAATGTTCGTTCCTTTTCAAATCGCATCTTTCGGTCATTGTCACCATGTTCCGACCAATAAAGAAAAAAATCATATATTAATTGCTTTCCGTATTCCTGAACGTATTCATCCAATTTCTTTTGTAATATATTTTTTCTTTTTTGTATATCATTATCATTATCATTTACATTATCGTGCATTTTTGGTTGCCCATCGGCATTTTTGGATGCGGTTGGATGCCCATTGGCATTTTTGGGTGCGGTTCGATTCCATCTTGCATTTGCACCTTTTTTTGCGTTTTCAATATTCCTTTTTACTAATTTTTCATACTTTATTAAATCACGTTTTAATTGTTGTTTAATTGGCTCAAATGCGATTTCAGTAATTGCATGATTCGTTTCAGGATTCAAATCATTAACGTATCGTAAAACGTGTTTGAATAGCTTTCCGGCATCATCATCATTTAGTTTTTCGATTGTGTGAATGATGTCACAATATAGAATAAAAGATTTTTTATTTTCCGCCATTTCTTTTTCGTTTTATATCGTAATACAAATTGTTTTCCAATCGTTTCCGAATGATTCCGATATCACGAAATGTTGTTGCATTTTCGACATCCTTTCGAATCGAATATTCTATTTTTTTTATATCGTATTGTTCGAAAAATTCCATGTAATCGGAAAGCACCGAAATCAATTCGGCATCTTTTGATGATTTTAAATTGTTGTAAGTTTTCAAACCATTTATTATTGATGCATGATTTCTTTTAAAGAATCGACCAATGTGTGTGACCTGAATGTCATGGTTCGCCATTACATTATAAATAAACATCCTTTTAAACACCTTTTCACGTTTTCGGCATTGTCGCAACAAATCATCTTTTGCGACCTTGTATTCGATTTTTTGCATTAAACTTTCCATTATTGTCTTGCTTTTAAATATTGTAAATAAAGATTTAAATTGAATGAACCACCTTTGTCATGATGACCGGATTTGGTTTTCCAAAATTTCATGATCAGGTACAAATTAAACATATTTTTCATAAACCAAAATTTGAATTTCATTAATTATTTTTTTGTATTGTAACATCAATTCATTAAACAATTTTTTATCATTTTGATAATCATCACCCATTGATTGATGTTTTTCATGAATTTCCAATCGACCTTTTTGACCTTTTGCCTTGATTAATAATTGATTGGATTTTTCTTGTAACTGCATTAATTCATTCATTTCCTTTGTGGTTTATTTCCGATGCAAAATCGGATGGTTCATACTTTTTATCTGAATACAAGTCATAATCAACTGAATCGATATTTTTGTTGACATCTTCCACAACATGTTTTTCCAAATCCATTTCCATTTGTTCATTCAGGACAATTGGATGTTGCGAATTATAAGTGTAATACATTGCCGAAACAATTTCAATTTCAACATCAACCATTTCGGTTTCATTGTTCCATGAACGGATCAATGGCGTTAATGTAATTTCGATTGAATCGTTTTCAAGATTTTTTGTTGCGGTTAATCCTGAATCATCACCGCTAATTAAATATTTGTTTTCCATTTTTTTAAGTGTTAAAAGGCGGTTTTTACACCGCCCATTTTGTTTATTTGTTTTGAAATTCTTTAATCATTTGGTTGTTAGATTCAATACATTTTTTAAGCATTTCAACTTTTGATTTGAAAAAATCTTTATATTCAACCGCTTTTAATTTTATTCCTTGTTCAACTTTGAAAGTTTCAATTATATGTTCAACACCTTTTTCATTCCATCGTGCAATATTACTTGGTGTATTGTCTTTTAACATATAATGTTTAATGTTATTTACTTCGGTTGTATCTACTGAATAAATTCCGGCTTCATCAATCACGACAAAATTAAATTTACACACAAGATTGATTGGTTTCATTAATTCAAATTTTGCTTCATTTAAATTTGTCTTTAATGTTTCATTTACTCTTTTTAAAGATTTGATAATTTCGTTTTTCATTTTTTTAATTTTTAAATATTAATAATTGCTTGACATTTGTAAAGGTAACCAAATATTTTAATCCACAAAACTTTGTTTCGGTTAATTTCTTATTTGATTGTAAAAAAAAAACCCGAAACCCTTGTTTTTATTAGGATTCCGAGTAAAAAAATTTTTTTATTTTTTTTTGTTGTCAAACAATACACCGGTTGGTCCACCGATGCAATATTTTCAATATCGATTTTAATGCGTTTTAAGAGCATAATAACCACATTGCTTTGTAATATAGCCAACAAGCCATGAAAACAAGTGTAAATCCAAATATGAATGTTTTAATCGCGTTGTAATATTCTTTTCTTTTCATATCTATTTATTTAATTGTTTTTAATCCTTTTTTTATTTCGGGAAATAGTATTAAAAGATTTTTGTAATTCTCATGATTTTCTAATTGTTTCCTATAATTTGGATATTTAGTAAAAAATTTATTCAATTTTTTAACCCATTGTTTCGTTATTTTCGACTTAACAATTATATCTAAATTCTCAATTCCATTTTCTTTCATTTCGGGAGTTACAATAATTGGATTTTGTGCATTATTGTTTTCAATAATTATTTCTGAAATTCTCATATCTATTTATTTATTAAATTTTTAATGTTTTCCGTTTGACGTTCCAATCGTTGATTTAATCTTTCGATTGACATTTGCATAATAACGATTTTGTGTGAATAGGTTTTTACCAATTCCGGAAAGTATCCAATTAAATTTTTCCGCGATTCGTCAAGATATCGCATTTTGTTTTTTGCCGATTTTATCACAAATGAAATTTTATCCATTGTGTCGATTGCTTTTTGTATTTCCTTTGTGTCCATTTTTTAAAGTGTTAAAAGGCGGTTTTTACACCGCCTATGTTTATTATGACATTTTTTTTATAATATCCCAAATTTTATCAGTTAATTCACATTTATATAAATTTGAGGCAATTAACTCTCCGGTTTTTTTGTCAAATTCAATGTAAATTTGACTTGTTGTTCCTGAAACAATAAATTTATTTTCTACTAAAACAATTGTGTAATGTTTTGAAATTGTTTTTTCGTTTAAGTTGTTTAAATGATTTTTTAAATACTTTGACATCGTTCCCATTTTTTTAATTTTTAATTATTTATAATTGATTGACATTTGTAAAGGTACAAAAACATTTGAATCCACAAAACTTTTTTTTTGTTGAAAAGTAAAATAATTGATGACAATTTGCTCAAACCCTTATAAACATTAGGATTCAGGAAATAAAAAAAAATTAAAAAATTTTTATCTTTTTTCGGATCACATCGGAAAACGGCACGAATCAACGTGTTTCACAATGTTTCTTGTGTTTCCGTTTTTTACTCTTTTGAATGATAATGTCAACAAACGCCCACCCAATGCACGTGCCTCCGCTCCGCGAGAATAATGCCAACCCATCCCATTTACACCAAAGTATTCTTCCTTATATGTTCCGGTGATCATGTGATGAATTTGTTGCGGTTTTACGCGATATCCTGACTTATTTGCAACGATTGTTTCGCGTACATCATTCCGCGACATTGATTGGTGTATATGACCTTGTGTAAAAACATCCATTGATTCAGTAATTGCCATTGCCCTTGATAAATCAATCGCACCTTTCGTGACTACACTCGCACCTTTTGATAAACCATGATGATATTTAATTCGAAAAGGTTGAACCGCACCATATTGTGTCAATTCAACAATTAACCAACCACCATATCCGCCAACTTGAATATTTGTCCCCTCACTTAAATTCATTTTTGATGCAAATCTTTCCAACAAATCCGTTTCATGTGCTTTAGTAATTGCGGTTTCGTGGTTGCCATAAGACACCAACGCAATTAAATGTGCATATGGTTTGAACCATTCGATGCTTGTGTCGATTAATGCATCCAAATAATTATCCACATTGTGCATTGGTCTTATTCCGGACTTTGATGCCCTCCGGTCATATTTACCTTGCATAACACAAAACAAATCGCCGTTGATGTGTATCGGAATAGAATTATCCAAACAATAATCCAAATGTTTTTTTAACAATTTCCAATCGCATTTCGGATTGTCCCAATGTAAATCGGACAACATTGCAATTTGGCATTTGTTACCCTCTAATTTTAATACATGGACGTTTTTTTCGTGTTGTTCTAATTTCATAATTCTTTAAGCATTTCAATCATTCGTGGACATGGATAAATATCAAGTTTATCAGGACGCACCGAATTGTGCGAAAACAAACCATTTTCACCACGCAATGCACGTTTTGAAACTTGCCACATATCGCACTCATTATATGTGATTGATATGCCATAACGCTTGTGCCAAAATACAAGTAATTGACGAACCGATTCAATTTGTGCATCAGTATATCGATGCCAATATCGTTTGTTTTTGTATGGTGTTTCTAAAATTGTAACCTCACTTTCAGGAACAAGACCATTGACATAATTGTAAAATTTTCCATCGCGTTCCGTTAAATATCCCCAATTGCATATTTCAACACCAATTGAATTTTTATCTAAAAGTTGATATGGAACATCTTGTGATTTAAATATTTCACTTCGCACCCCTAAATGATACGCCCAATATTTAGAACTAAATGCCTGACAAATTTCACCATCTTTGGACATCTTTGCATCCTTTCCGGATATCACAACACACGTTGCCACGCGACCACGTTTGTCATTGTTCCAATATCTTATGCAATTAACACCGGATGAATTTCCGGCGGTGTGATGTAAATAAATTTGTTTTTTATCGGTTTCAACACGAACATATTCGTTGTCATCCATGCCAACAAAATTTATTTCCGAAAGATTTAATTCTTTTTTTTCTGACATTTTTTTCTTTTATAAAATGAATATCCGACAAAACAAAGGATTAAAAAACCACAAACGATTCGACCATAATCTTTTTGTTTATAAGATTGATAAACGTCTTTTGAAACTTCAATTATTTTTTCAATTACGACCTCATGAACCAAAGAATCTTTTTGATCCATGTGGAACAATGTATCGTTTTCATAAACAATTGTTGTTGTCTTGACATTACCGGAACATTGAATTGTTGTGTCGCACGTTTCTGCAAATGACATTGTGCTAATCAATAAGAATATCGACAAAATATATTTCATTTTTTACCCCCTTTATTAAATTTATTTTTCAAGTATTGAATTGCTATTTCGTACAAATCCCCGATTGCATTGTCCAATGTTGAAATCAATTCATTTGAAACCCATCCAACAACGAATGAAATAAGAATGACAATTTTTGGTGTTGCTTCATGATAAAACACTTCAATCACACCGGTTACCGAATAAGTAAGTATTCCGGCAATAACACACGCCAAAATTATTGTTGGCGGTTTTAAATGCTTTTTTAAACCTTTCAGGAACGCACCCAACATTCCAATCCCCATTGCGAAAATATCACCAAAATTTTCCATCCCTTTCATCGTCTTTTATTTATAGTATGTACGTTTATTTTTAAATTTATCGGAAACCTTACAAGTCAATTTTGCCTTTCGTGAAAAATCGTAATATTCAACCGATGGACTTTCGTCAACAATCACCGCGACATCCTGATAACGATACGAATGATTATGTGCATTATAATCCGAAATGAATAGTTGGTTTTCACTTAAAAGAAATAAATCAATCAATGGTCTTGTAATGCATTCATCAACCGGATCGGTAAATATTTCATAGCTATTTAAATTTTCGCGAATGACACGTTTCATTTCGCGGTTTTGATAAATGATATTGTCGATTTCGGTGTTCGGTTGTCGATTTCCAATGTAACCGGCAAACCTAAATGTTGATTCAATTTCAGAACCCGAAAAATTAATTTGTTCAATTTCTTGATATCCGTTAAATATTGCTTTTACTCTCGCGGTGTGCAATGCATTTTGAATTGTATATGGTTGTAATATATATGTTCCCCAAACAATCGTTCCAATAACGCCGGAAATATTATATTCAATTTCTATTGTGTAACATCCAACACCATCCGATGTCAAAACCGCACCCCAATCAATAGTTGTGTATCGTGCATTTTGTTCATTAATAAACTGATTTGATGTCGGTGTGTATGTTGTTGCAACACCATTCTTTTTCAATAAAAATGTTCCGGTGTCACTCGGATCACTTAATTTAATCCATGCACTTGTGACATCGTTTTTGAATGAATCACCACTTGCATCACCCAAAACATTGTACTTACAACAACAATCTTTCAATCCTCTGTCTTGTTCTTGAAAAACTTCCGGCAATTTTATTGATTCATATCGTTTAAATGTTCGGTCTTGATTTCCACAATTATCTTCAGGACATTCCGCAGTTGTAAATGTTTTAATAAATGGTAACGCACTTACATCCGACCATCCCAAAACCGGATTTGTTGGTGAATATGACGCATAAGGGCATTGCGTTGGAATTGTAGGTGTGTAACGTCCATAGGTTGTTCCGCCACCTAAAACCGAACCATAAAACCAATTTGACGAACCGGAAGATTGTGCATAAATTACAATGATAATTCCATTATAATCAAACTCCCAATAATTTTCACCATTATATGTTCCGGACGCGTTTGATTGCAATGTGGATTCAGGAAAACCACCGGATTCAATAGTAAGTTGTAAACAATCGCACATAATCTTTTAATATGTTTTTCTTAAATTAACAACATCCGTTGTTATTGAGTTTGATGCACTTGCCGTTGCCCATTCAAAAGTAACATCCAAAAGGTTTCCAATTACGGTGTTGAATGTCGTATTGTTTAGAACACAAAAATTTGTACCCTCAAATGATGTTCCGGAATTTTGAACATAATTAATTTCCCCCATCGTAATAATTGACGCTTGTGTCGTGTTTCCAAGTGTGCGAATTGTAAAATCCAATTCAATTTCAAAAACGCGATTTGTCATTGTTGGCAATTGTATTATTCCGGTGTCTGCAAGAATTGATTCTTGTGGCGTTCCCATGTTTGACATCACTCTAATTGTAACATCACTATTATTCAAACAACTTATATATCCGCCAATTTTACAATGAAATGAATCACCAATATTAAATTGAGCCGGTAACACTTGCAATGTTCCAACCGATGTTGCACCATCGA
>JAAHTH010000250.1_pt2 | contig 29155 bp, 29 predicted proteins | sample 6116091 | NCBI WGS metagenome assembly JAAHTH01 (sample SAMN13939990, study PRJNA603662) | sponge metagenome | isolation source: marine sponge | host: Mycale hentscheli | place: New Zealand | collected 2006
ATCGTCCAGCAGGCTTTGAGCCAGTTGGCCGAGTCTTTCGGACCCGAAAGGGTCTGGTATCGGGTTTCATCCAGCGGCCAAGGGCTTCACGTCCTTGTGGGCGAATTAGATGATTCCTATCATCTTCGTCCCATAGCCGTTGATTCCGACGATTCTTTTGCATGGCGATCTCGGTTTCATGACCCACCTTTTAAATTAGAATGTGGAGGCAGGTTGAGGGCTGATAACGAGCGTCAAGCCCATGGATTTCCAGTCGGTAGATTATTCTCTCATAAAGATGGTCTCGCTTCTGGAGAATGGCAGTTATACGAGGTGATTGAATGAGTTGCGAATGTGATGAAGTCCAGCGAATGCGTGAAGGTATTAAAAAGATTTTGAAAGATTACCACTTTCCGTTTATTATTAGTGGCATGAAACAGGAACTTAAGGAGTTGGTGGAATGAGCAAATGTGCGATGTGCGATACCGAAATAAAAACTAATAAACCCGTAGTTATTTTTTCTGATACTTTGTTTAATGCTAATGGTAGGTGGTCTGAACATCTTAATTCCGATCTCTTATGCTCTATTGAATGCCTTCGGGAGTTGCTACAAGACGCTGATGGTAATTGGTTAGATGCTGTTGGCGAAGTGGCTACTGAAGACGGTGCTCAATGCGTTTGCTGTGATAACAAGTTCGACCAAGGACATATTATTACTCTCGGTTGGCATAAAACTAAATCTGCTCGGTGGCACAAAGTCGTTACTACTCGTTCTTATTGTGGACATCGTTGTCTTACCCAAGACCTTGACAACCCCGATTCTCCCGTTAACATGACTTTAGGTGCCAAACCCCGGAAAAAGTCTAAATCTAAAAAGAGGAAATCTAAATGAATGCCATTGAAGAAAAGGCTTTGCGCCATCTCTTTCAATTTCAATTAGATAGTGGTTATTTATATTTCGTCGAAGGTGACCCTGTAACAGATCCTCAACAACTGATTACTGCTATTAAAACCAACCGCAGGATTATTTCTGTCAGCCCTTCCGAGGAAAAGATATAAATAGGTTGTCTGCCACATGGTTTACCATGACCGAGACAAGATACTGGGACAGAGTTGGATTCAGAGTAACCAAGCCACAAGGTTTGGAAATGATAGAAAAAATGCAAGAAGGTGTAAGTGGAAAAGTTATGGACGAAGACATTGAAGAATACGTCAATGTTGATGCTACTGATTCCTATGCCGCTGCACAAGAACTCGAAGATATTTTTAATGCTCCTGATGATGGTCAAACCGTAGATGATGAAAATGCTGCTATTCTTGCCCTCATGGAGTTTGAGAGTAGGCGAAAAGCCATCATTAAAGAACACGTTGCTAATGGCATGGAACTCGCTGATGCTAAGTTGGCTTATGATGCTGAAAAAGCAGAAATGGTTAGAATCTCTTTAGGACTACCTGAACCCGAGTTAGAAGAAGAGGAGTGACCTCTGAATGGCAGAGGATTCCAAAGGTTATGATTTTTCCAAAGATCCATTGGAGGAAGCAGAAACCAAAAAGCGTAAGCGTGATACACGACCTTTACCCTTAACGGAATCATTAGTTTTTGATATTGTAGATTATCTTTTGGCTCACGAAGGCTATGGCTTTTCAACAGAAATCTCTGAAAAAATGGTAGAACTTAAACCACGAAGATATACCTCTCGTGAAGTTATCGGTGTGCTTCGCAACCGACCTATGTTTAAACACGCTCAATCTAAAGATCGCAGAGGCGGAATTAGATGGCGTTTAGACCTCTTAGCCTTGGTAAAGTATTTAGAAAGTAAAAACTTTGTCAACCGTGCTGAAGAACGAGGAGTTTTTGAAAGATTAAGGGAACTTAAGTGGAGACAAATTGTAATGACTATTACTGCTCTTCAAAACCTCATTGGACAAATGGAAGATGGCGAAGATCCTGATGATGATACTCTTGACCAAGCCTATGAATCTTTGGCTACGGTCTGGTCTTAATCGGATAAGTATTTCGGATTTAAGTCCCATTTTGTCCGAAAGGTATAAGTAGTTGAACCGCCCCATATCTCTTATGCCGTATTTCATCCGCCGATATCAAAAAGGTATCAAAAACTCAGGATGTCAAGATGTTATTGTTTCCCAAACGGAGATTCCTTTGGAAACCTTTGTTAATCTTGCTCATGCTACTGGTCCCGGAAAGTATTTATTGGGAGAGCGTGGAAAAGGAATCCGTGGTTTTAAAAAGATTACAGATTGCATAGTCGAAGCCGAAACCGCACCTATTTTTGATAATACCTATCATTCTTTCGCAGCCGAAGATTCTATTTCCGTTAAGCGAAGTCTTCGCCTTAGCGAAATGTCCGATGCAGACCTTTCCGATCTTATGCACACTATGGAAACTGCCGACATCAAATCAGATGCCGAGTTTACTAAGTTCCGAAAAGATATGTCTGCACTTCACCGAGAAGTTCGTCGTCGTATGCAAGGTCGCTCACCCGTAGAACATAGTAGTTCTAATTCCGAATCCAAGGCTGCTGAAAGTGCTTTCACAGGCAGTGCAGTAAAAGATATGCCCGTAGCATCTGCTATGTTTGGTGTATCTCCATGGACCAGTGGAGCCATTGGTGTCGTAGTTGGCGGTTTAGGCGGTGCAATTGGTATGTCAATGTATTACAAGAGTAAGATTGATAATCTTGGTTCAGAAATTGATAACATCGGCACTAAATTGGCCGAAGCGGAAATTGCGATTAAGCGAGCCGAAGAATCTCGTAAGAAAGAAAAAGCAGTCAAAGCAGCAGAACAAAATTATGATAAAAATAAGTTCTTTGATGCTCAGTTGCTAAGTAATTATCAAAATCGTAATACGCCCCAGTATTGAGGTGATTAACTTTGGATAACTTAGATCTGAAAAGTATGCACAACATGTTGAAGAGTTATCGACGTTTGTTAGAAAAAGAGCGTCAGCACAACTTACTGGTGCAGTTTGATACCTTTATGGAACAAATTGGTGTCTCTAATTCCGATGATTCCGAAGAATACTTTGATAACTTTATGTCTATGCTTAAGGTTTTAGAAGATATAGATATTCCTGCTAAAGATAAAATGAAGCAAGCAGTTGAATCCGATTTCTTTCACCAAATTATGTCTGTAAAAACCAGTTTCCGAGAACGAGAAATGCGTAAACTAACTCACCAATTATGCGATTTTATTGATAAGTCGGCTGCCAACTCCGTAGATGATGATTCCTTCCTGCAATCCATTATGGCTAATTCGCTACGCCAAGCGGCAGATGCCATAGAATCTTCCATTCGTGAACAACGTGATGAAGGACAAACTATGAATGAAGTTTGGGTGGACGCACTCAAGGTTGGTTTTGATATCGCAGTTGGTCGGCACCATAAGATATAAATACAAGAAACAACGATGGGATATTATGGCAGAGGAGAATCCCTTCGATCATCTTATACAGCGAGATGAATTGGATGAAGTTGAGCGTTTATTGGCTCAAGAGCGAAAAGCCCCTAAACTTACTGCTAAAGGCAAGAAGGAAAAGCAAAAGTCTTTAATGGAAATGTTAGTCGGCAGTAACAATCAAGCAGATTTGGCTCGTAAGTTTAACGTAGACCCCGATATGTCTGATAAAGTTTTAGTTCCTGTGCTTAATTTCTTAGATAAATATGGTGTCGGTGATAGTATTTCTGACAGCCCTACGGCGCAAACTGCAGGCAGTCTTATTGAGTTCTTAACTGATGTTACTCCCGTAGTCAAAAACGCTATGGAATATTTCGCTGGCAAGCAGAAAGAATTATCCGACGAAGATCGTGATTTCCTCAATCAAATTAAAGAAGCCCAATCCACTGGAGATATGGGATTATTCATTGGAGAAACTATGGAACCAATTGGTGAAGAAGTTCAATCCGAACCCGAGGTAAAACCTATGCCCAAACCCCGGACAACTGGTGAAGGTATTCCTGTTGACAGAAATATATTTACCGAAGGAGTAGATTGGGAAGAGGCTATGGGTATCAAACCCAGCCAAGAAGAAGAATACAATGCTGAAGTTCACAATACCTTTATGACTGTTGGTTTAGAAAAACTGGCTCAAGAGCAAGGTATGTCTTTAGACCAAATTAAGGGTAGTGACCGACAACTAAAGACTAATAACTTTGGTAGGGTTGGACCATCTATTGATTATACATCTGGTGGAGATTTCGGAGTAGATTTAGGTTTAGAAAAGATTAACGAAGCCATGAAGTTGCAGAACCAAAAAGTATCCCAACAAAGTAAAGTTACTTTCAAAGATTCGGATAAAATGCCAGTTCCTAAAAACTTAACTACTGATTCCAATCCTATGAATGGCGAAGTTAGACAAATCCCATCTTTTTCAGGATTCCTTGAACCCATTGATTTAAGCCTCTTAGATACTGAGGAAGTTACTGAGGAAGCCCCATGGGAAGAAGAAGCATTCGACCCAAGTGATTTTGATGAAGTGGTATCCTACCCGACTGTCGAAGAAACTCTTGTGGAAACCGAAGTCATTGATGAAGGAGTCGTGGAGAATGATGTCGGAGAAGAAGAGTGATTCAGAAGAAATCAATCCTGTTTGGGCCAGATTTTGTCAAGTCCAAATTGATGGTTGGTTAGAGTGGATTACCAGTATTCACGTTAATTCTTATTTAGAGATGGCTGATAGATTTATTGCTCTCAATCCTTTTTATGTTCCCAATACTGACGAAGACCGCACACCTTTGTTCGATCAACTCATGATAAATGAGGAGTTTTTATCTTCTCTTTCTGATGTCGGTCTATCTGTCTGGGCTAACTCCAGTTTCCGAGATTTCTTGGTGGCGATGAGACCTTATGGTAGAGTTGATAAACAGTTGCAGTATGTCATTGATTTCTTTGATACCCATGTATCATGGTTTTCCCGTGTTTATCAATTTGTTCGTGCCTCTGCAATTAAAGGTTTGCGGGAAGAAGGCCGCCAAATATAACTATAACCCTAAACTATAAATAGTTGGGAGAGGCATTCATAAGTATGCCAGTCATTACTGCTTTGACATGTGATACCATTATTCAGTATCTTCAAACCGAGGCTCTCAAAGATGCGGTTATCAAGGGACCTCTGATTGATGACGTGGTAGACTTACTCAGCGACAATGGATATACTATTCCACTTTCCAATCGTTCCAAACCCCTTTTGGGAACCACTGGCAACACGCAACGGTATGCTCAAATCTCAACTATGAAACAATCTCTGAGTGATGCCAATTTTATCGCTCAACAACTTGGTTTTACTGACCTTGTAGAGTGTAATAATTATACTCGTTACATCCAAGTTTCTGGAAAAGCCACTACTGGAACCCAAAAGACCTCAAAAACTACACCTGCTGGCAATACACCACCCTCTCGTGCTCTTAATGCTACCTTCTTCGATCACAATGGTCAGATGGCTGCTAACATTCTATCTATTGCTTCCACAGGAAGCCCAACTGCCAGTTGGATTGCATCGGCTAAGAAAGTAGCCGCAGGAACTAATTATACTTCCGAGTTCCCCGTTAGTGTCGGACCCAGTTATGTTATTGGTGACCGTGGTATTAACCAAATGCTCACAGGAACTGCAACCTCAACCCCGGCGAATCCTGTGCCACCTGCACCACCAACCACATCCCCTCCCGCACCCACCCCTGCTGAAGAAACCGAAGAAACCCCCGAAGTCGCTACTCCTGTGGAAACTGTAGTAGAAACTGTAGCCACTCCTGAAGGAGTAACTGTCATGCCAGATCCCGTTTCTGCTAAAATGGAGAACGGACTTAGTTCAGCATCTTCAGAAAACCGTCGTCTCTCGATCCCTAAGTGGGAAGAAAGAGATAAAACTGATAGTGGCCAATATCCATATCCACTCAAAGACCAACCCATTTACTTTATGCTTCAACCGGCAGCCGAAGATAGTTCTCTGCAACTTACTAATGCTTATATGGACCCAGATAATTGGGATGCTGATACTAATGCCCCTGCCCGTCTTACTGACGCAGGTGTTTTAATCATTCAACAAGGCCAGAAAATTGTATTTACCACTAAATCTAATTTAGACAAGGGGGCTGGAGGAATGCTCAAGATCACTGATGGAGTCGCAGATACCTTTACTCTAAAGTGGTCACGCCCCGGCAGTTCTGAAAAGATAGAACTTTTTGAAGTTCGTAATAAAAACGGTGCTACTATTTTTAAGGTCATTGATGGAAAAATCATAGAATTAGAGTCTAAGTATGCCTCTATTGGTAAAGTTACTACTGAGTTGTTGGCTATGGACCAAAGTGTTACCCTTAGTGAAGATGTTCTCCAAATTGTAGTCACTCCCGATGCTTCCACTGTTAATACTAATGCCACGGAATTGGGTTACGGCAGCACCGATTTCACCGAGCAAATCCCAATATGGTTAGAAAATAACCCTACTGCCCAAATGTTTTTCTACTCTACTAATGTAGAGACTCGTGCTACAGTGGATGTTTATGAAAACGCCGTGGAAGATTTAGATGGTTCACTTATTCCTGCTGAAGAACTTTTGGCTCGTATCGCTGGAACTGTAGACCAAACCATGGATGTTGCTAATAAATATATTAAGGTTTATCTCGACTTTGATTATGCTGGTGCTCGCACCACTGATTTGTTTAGTGGGCGAATCCAAGACTCTGATTCTCGCATTAGTGCACTTATTTTCCCCGGAGACCAAATAGATTTGAATCTTGAAGGTGTTGATGGTGAATTAGAGTTAGCAGACCAACTGGATAAAGTTGGGGCACTCAAAGAAGTAAAAACTTCTACACCTGTAGCGGCTCTCGACAGTGATGGAAACGCACTTGGTTATGATACTGTTAGTGATGCTATTCTGACTTTTGAACACAATGGAAAAACTAAAGTTATCACCATTCCTAATGCTGATGGCGAATTAATGGCTTATGATAAAAATGGTCAACAAGTCAAAGGACAAATAGAATCTATTGAAGTCCACTCAGGTAATGCGGCTGCTATGTATGAAACACAGAAAATGATTCGTCGCAGTAATCGTATGGCACCCGCTTTCAACCTACCTAATCCATCCGCTACCGACCAAAATGCTACTGCTGCTATGGCTTTCCGTATCGGACGTAAATACTATGTTTTGGGCCGTCGTGACAAACAACCAGTTCTCATTGAATTGGATCTTAATTACCAACAGGAGGAACAATAATGACCGAAGAATACTTTAACGCTGATGAAGACGAAGAGGAAGTTGAAGAACTACAACCTCTCGACATGGATGACATGGACGGACTCATGGAAGAACTGGATATTGAAGTAGAAGATGTTCCCTCGGAACCCGATGTTGAAGACCTGATGGAAGATATCGGAGAATTGTCTCAAGATGAATCCTTTTTTGAAGAGTTAGATGATAATGAAGAAGTTATTCCCGAAATCAAAGATAATCCTCAACCTATGAATAACATAGGTGTTGATGAAGTAGAAGTCGATGCCATTAAGCAGGCTATGGAAGCCAACTATCTTTCCGAAGTTCTTGGTGGCGACGAACTCATGGGACTCCTTCCTAATGAAGTAGTTTCACCTATCTTTGTTCCCGAAGGCACACCCAAACCAGAAAAATCCTCCACACAACTTCTTTTAGAAAATCTGGAAAGCGTCATTGGAAAGGACTCTACTAACTTGATTGCTAAAATTGCTAAAATGAATGCTGGCGGTATTACAGATATTGTTAGTATAACTCCTTTAAGTGATATTACTCGTATTGATATTCTGGACGATCGGGATGGACGGCCAAGATTTATTCAATTGCTTGACATTAATGGTGCTGACGTTACCTCCGCCTTAAATCTACCAACCAACTCTGATGGAGAAATTGAAGTTCAACAAATTATAGATAATTCCGTGTTTACTAATTTAGAACATGATTCCACTAATCGTTACAAAGCAGATGGCATGGGTGCCTCTCTCCAAGGTGCACTTAAAGAGTTTAATAAACTTATTGGTGAAAAAGAACGCCGCCAAGACCGTGTTAACTTGCTGAAGTGGATGCGAACACTTATCTTTAAACTTAATGATGTTTTCGGGTTTGACGATTACAAACAATTAGAAGCCTTGATTGCAGCATGGTTGATGAAGAACTCTACCTGTCGGTTGTCTGGTATCCCCGGAACTGGAAAGACCACAGTTATTGAATGTGCTTCTACTTTGCTGGCTAACTCCTATGGATATCACACTTCACAAACTTATGCCGCAGGCCGTCAATATATTACTAATCTTGAAGGTTATGCAGACCCAAGTGCTTTCTTTGGAAACAACGCTTCCTCCTCTAACATTTATCAACCACTTACTTTTGACAAGGGTATGTATTACGATATTAAATACAATCAAAAGTCCTATTCTGATGTTGCCGATGTTTGGGAAAGTTGGAGATTCACATCTTGGTCCGCACCACCATTGGACGCATCTAATAATTATGATTATACCAAACCACAACCGAGTGGCTCTTATCTTTATGACTTTAAGTTCCTTCGTAACCAAGAAGAAGAAACTTTTACTCCTCGTGGAGATATGTTGTTCCCACCAGTAGATTCCAAGAAGGAAGTTACTATTGAAACTTACCGCCAATTACTGCAAAACTGTTGGGAAGTTCGTGTTCCTAAAGACTTTGACTTAGGTATCTGGAATGATGAGGGAACTACTTCATACGCTGACCACCCGAACTGGGATCCAAACTCTACAAAATATGCGGAATGTGAGAAAGAAGTCTATGTTAAGCCAATTCAAATCTTTGATTCTAATGGTAAATTAATTGCTTTTGAACAAGGAGCCAAACCCAGTTATGGTCCTTTTGAGATGTCTTTGAGAAACGCTAAGGCTAACTCTTCTTTCTATAATGAAATCTTGGGAAGTATTCCTGAAGCGGCTTGCCAAAATCTAATTTTTGTGGCTGGCTTAGATGGTATTTACACTGATGCTGGCCGTAACGAAGGTTACTGGCTGCGTGAAATGATGTGTCACTTCCTTAGAGATATTCGTGCTAACAAAAAGACTGCTGGTGGCATTGATGCCATCGGTATGGAAATGCTCGGTGAAATCGGTGTGGCTAAATTGGATTATGATAAGCGACCTGACGAAGTTCTCTATGGTCTGGAAATCCAGAGTGTTGAAGAAACCTCTGCTATTACTGGTGCTACCACTAACACTTTCGTCTTCGAGCCAGAGCCAAAGCCAATTGTTACTCAACCCATTAAGTTCTTTAACGAAGCCAACCGTTCTCAATCTGGTGTAGAAGACGCAATTCTGGGTCTTATTGCCGAGCGAAAGGTAGAATATCGTGGTAAAGTTTTCAACTCACCACCATTCGTTGCTTGGATGGATACTAACCCTCACCAAAAAGGAAACGATTTGGCATTTACCGATCGTATTGATATGGAATTACTATTCCGTTCCGTTGGACTCGGCGGTCGTTATGACCAACTAATGGGTAAATATGGTGGTGGAGGCAGTGGTGAACCACAAGGCCGTATTGTTCAAGAATTAACTCAAAACACCAATAAACCTATTATACCTATGCGTATTGATGACTTAATGAAGGTGTGGAAAACTGTAGGAACACTTGGATTCACACCCCCGGGATCTTCTTACAACGGTCTGCGTGATATTGGTATGATTTCCATGTTGTTCTCTCAGCGTTTCGCTAAGCGACCTACCTCTATCACTGCAGGTGGCAACTCAATGGAATACAGTTTCGCTACTGGTATTGGTGACGTTCATGAATCACCACTTTTGGATTACTCTATTACTACTAACACTGAAACTTCTGGAGAATCCACCACTACACCCCTTATTGGAAGTGAGGATGCCGATTCTATTCTATCTTTCGGTGACTTTGGTAATTCTGATGACTTATCTCACGTTCCCTCAGCATTTACCCGTGTTCTTGGATTCCGTTTCACTAACTCTATTGTTAAGTTGGCACAAGCCTTCTCTTTCTTGCGTGGTAAGGAATATGTCGGTCGACAAGATATTTTAGACGCAGTTCCATATTGTCTTGCACATCGTTTAGGTCGTGCTAAGGCTGGTGCTCTTGACCTGCAAGGAAACAACAAGGGTCTGGATGGAAGCAGCATTAAATATGTTAACGAGCAAGAGTTCCTACGAGAAGTTTTAGTTCAAGGATATATTCAGAATAAAGGTGTTACTACTGGTGTAGGCCAAGAAGGACAAAACTTGTTAGATAACTTTGACTTGTTTTATCAGCGATGTCGTGATGTTTTGGCTTCCGTGCCATCTGTTTGGCAATACGAGCGTGACGTTTTACTCCCCCTCCACGAAGAAATCAAGCAGTCTGAAGGCGGTTCACCTTTGAATGAAATCACTCCAGTTCACTGGCATATCGCAACTATGGTTGTAGAGGAAGAAAAAATGGCCACTAATGCTTCTGGTTCTACTAACAAACCACAACGAAGTTACAGTGTAGAAAATGCTGGCGCAGAAACAAGTTCTCGCCAACTCGGAGATTATAACTCTATGTATTCTTACTTCCAAAACTTAATCTTAGATCCAACTGGCACCGATAAGGAACCAATTCTCTTTGATTATTATGCAGTTCGTGGTATTATTGCTCGTGATGTAAACTTATTTACTAACGACCGTTCCCGACTCTTAATGATGTTGGATTCTGAAATGCGTTCTATCTCTGGTGGTTCTATTCTTGATTCAACAATTAATGAAGTTTCGGGATGCACAACGGGTTCAATTATACCAATGCCACAAGCCGTTACTCTACCACCTCCGGGAACTCGTCAAGCACCTCGCCAAAACGATTTCTTTGGAGATGCTGACAATGCCCCTAACCCACGACCTAACCGTATGGGATGGAGAACATACTTTGACAGTATGGGACCTTATGGTATGCTTATTAATCGTGGACAAACCGAAGGTTTGAATGGTATGATTCTTGGTAACTCTGGTAGCATCGCTTCACCATTAGGTGCTGATTTGGCTACAGCAGTAAACAACGCCGACCAAGGATTGCGAGTGATAGGTCGCTATCAGGTCGGTAGCACTCGCAGTGGTAGCCGAGTAGAAATTGGAACTGTGCTTACTAACTTCCAGAAAACTTTCGATCAGTATGTTACTGGCGGACACGTCTTTACTAATTTCGGAGATTCGGCCAGCATGACTATGCGTTCCACTTCTTTAGAAGATTGGATTAAACAAGCCTCTCGTGCCCTCCAACAAAACATCCGTGACCCTACAAACGCACCCGAAGATGATGTTGTGGGTTGTTTTGTCTTGAAACACGCTCCAACTACTACCCCTCAAGCAGTCAATCGTGGTATGCATGGCGACGACACTTTGCGGTTGTGGGTTAGACTTCAACGAGCAGGTGACCAAGCCGAAGCCCAACCTTCATCGAGTGATGATGAATATGTAACTATGTTGTTTACTGCTGGTATTTCTTCTGCTATTGGAACTACTCAAAGTGATGAAAAAGGACAGTTACTGCAAGGCACCCAAGTTTATATTATTCCTGCCGATGTTACTGAGCAATACTACACTCAATCCTTTACTGACAACAACGCATGGGCTGGTGCTTTCAACGATTACATGAAGGAATTAACTAAGAGTTTGCCAACCAAGCAAAGAATCAAGGCTAAGGCTTGTTTAGTAGATACTGGAAACATGTCACTTCAAGATAGAAACTTCTTCAACGCTCGGTTTAAAGATTGTCTACAATGATAAACTTTATATAGTCTCTCCGTAGTAGTATTATTATGGCAGATAACGCAATTCAGCAAGCCAACGATGAGTTTGCTGATGCTTGGGCTTTTCTAAAAGCCGCTACTGGCATCCCCAGTTCTGTTAAATGTTTTTTGGGTAATTCTTTCAAAGGGGCAAAAACTGATTCCAAGAACGTAGAGTTTAGCGATAGTTTTATGCAAAAATGTATTTCTGAAAATTATCATGGTTATCCTGCTAATCATATTGCTCGGATTGCTGGCACTACTTTCGTTATTGGACACGAGATTGGACATCTGACCACACACCCCGGCAGAGGATGTAACTGGCAAAAAGAAGTAAAATCTTATCCTTGTGCTCCCAGCCAACAAGGTATGTGGTCTAACGTTCTTTCTGATATTGTAGTTAACTTCAATGTTACTCGTAGTTTAAACTGGAAGCGTGTGCCCGACCAAAAATTAGAGGCTTTGTATCGTAAAGCCATGGCTGAAGGCCGATTGTGGGAAGTTTTAACTCGCCAATGTGGAGTCGGCCCTAATCGGGATGAACACTTAACTCGGCATAGAGATTTGCGTGTCCGTGGTAAAATTGTAGATAATCGTTGGGCACCTCCCGGCGGCAAACCCGGTGAATTAGAGGGCCTTGATAAAGTTACCGGTAAACCTACTACTTTGACTCCTTTATATCAAACCGTGCAAGGAAATGGTTTGGGAACACAATTTTATCCCCCTATTGGTTTTGCTTTGGGTTCAGGATTAGATCCTAACAAATGGGCTAAAGTGCGTGTTAAGAAAACTATTACTGCATGGCAAGATAGCAATACCCAAGAAATCTACTGTTTCCCTAATTCCTCCGCCTCACCTATGGGTGGAAGTGGAACAAAATTAGGAACACTCACCCCCGGCGATTATGTCGTAGAAAAAGTCGTTCACTATGGCGGTCAAGTAAATACTACTGATGCTGCCCTTCCTCGTTATTATCAAATTAAAGGAAAGTTATATCCTGTGCAATACTTTGACAGTTTGTGCCCTGATTGCGGATTAGTTATAACTAATCAATTTGTGGGAGCCTACCAACCGTCTGAAAATGTCCCTGCCGGACATCCGGCCCGAGACCATAATTTTATGTATCGTATGTTATTAACTCAAGAGTTCGCTGGTAATGCTGCTACCAACGGATATGGAAGTTTAAAAGGCAAAGAGGCTGCTCGCCAATTTATTGCTGATATTGCCTACCCTAACCATGTAGCCTACAAGGAGTGACAATTATGGGAACTTATGATGATTATCCGTTTTATTCTGCCAAGGGACAACAAATTATGTTAGATATATTTAATGGTATCTATCAGACCGACCCTAATGATGCCACCACTATTCAAGATACTGATGAAAAACAAATGGTCAGTCATTTTATGAAAAACAAAGTCGGTATCGTTTTTAATATCCGTAAGTATTTATCCAGTTATTCTCCTGTTAGTGCTGACCAATCCTATGAGTCTGGTATTTATATTTGTGATCCTTCTCAGGGTGGCTGCGGTCGCCGTGATTTTATTTATAATTGGGAGTTCGTAGATTTCGGTGTTTATGGTAATATGAAAACATGGGCTGGCAACGTTGATTTACTAAGAAACTCCATGAATGGCCAATCTGGTTATTTAGTTATGACTCGTGCTCGTTGTAATTCTGCCGTAGTGTGTTTAGACTGTGGTAATCAATGGGCTACTCGCAATTCCAGTGCTTCTGTATGCATTTATTGTAATTCTTCTAATGTAAAAATGGTAGGCTGTGGTAAAGAAGTTTACGGCAAACATTTCGTTAAAGAAGCCACCGTTTCCAACCTTCAAGCCGAAAACCAAACTATGATTGAGGCTGCTAAATATGTTATGCAGATTCAACCCAAAGGAACAACTTCTAAATTAGACAGTGGTAAACCTTTTGCTTATCGTCTCACCTATAGTTCTCCTGCTTATGATCGTCAAGTTAATAGTTTTGAAGAAGCCTGCCAATATATCCCCCAATTAGAAGTAGGTTATCAAATTGGTGCTTTCAAGCGACCTTATGGCTTTACTTGTGAGACTTGTGACCATGAAAGATTTTTCCCACCTCCTTCTACCAGTTATCCTTTCGGCAGACCTATGACTCAAAATGAGGTAGATTCTAATTGGTCCTCTAATCAAAATAAGCCCCAAACTGGCGGTATCTATATGGGCATTGGCAAAAATGGAACTAATCGTTGCACCGAAGCAGGATGTTCTGGAAATTACCTTCCTAACATGGGTTGGGAAATAGGAAGTCCTAAAGTTCTTGGCCCTCTGCGAGAATACAAACCCGAATATCAGCAGCGAATGAGCCTTCAGCAAATTGCTCGTTCTCAAAACGCCATACCCAGTTCTTATCCAATCAGTGCTATGCGTCATGCCTTTACTGAAGATCCTAAGATTATTTGTAATGCTCACATAGGAAGAGGTGGCCTTGCCGATTGCCCTTCCCTGTGGAGCAACAATGCTCATTCCCGTTGCTTAAGTTGTGGCAACTCAATGGAATATGATATGACTGGTAGGCAGTGTGGTGGTAGTCCCGAAAACAACTGGCAGTGTAGCCAGAGCAACCCCAACACTGGAAATAATTGGGAAGTCCTACCACCCGGTAGAAAAATGGACCAATGTCCTTCATGTGGTGATGCTACTGACCAAGCCAATCTACAATATTTCAAAGGCGTAGGAGGAAAACCCTTCTTATTCCCTCGTAAAAAATTAGTTATATCTGCCAAGCAAGATGGAGGTGTCCTCACTAAAGCCCAAGTTACTGGAAGACCCATTCGTAATAAACCCGTGTGGCAAATATATTTAGATTCTCAAGACAGCGATGATTATCGTTTTGGAATGGCATTAGCAGGCATTCATACTTCTGCCATGGTGCCTACCTCCTTAGACCAAATCCGCACCCAAGACCCCGGCGGAGAGTCAGCATTAGGAATCAAATGTGAACACGACCCCGTGATGATGCCTAATGGAACTGTGCAAAATAATACTGGCACACCCACCCCACCTGCTGCCCAAGGTTGTTGCCAATTGCCTAATGGCACTGCTTTAATGACTACTGAACAAGTCTGTGATGCCTCTAAGGGAACTTACATGGGTGATGGTGTTACTTGTATCCAAGCCCAAATTGATGCTGCTGCTACTTCCACTGGACCTTGTTCTGGTGTCACATGGAGTGGATTAACTTTCATGATTGCTGAAGGCCGTGCTCAACACGCTTTCAAAAATAGTAAAAATCGTTGGGTAGATGAATCTGTTCCTTGCCGTAGTTACAGAGATCCAAAAGCACCATCTACTCCTCTAAAAGCACCTATTACTTACCCTCGTTTTATCACTGGACCTAATTATGATGCTCGCACTCAAAGCAAACCACCAACTTTGGAAGTTAGTCGGCGTTATGAATGGTGCAGTTCTAAATCACACATTGTTTGCGATCCGTTCCACACTGGTAGTTTATCTACTGTTACTTCCAATAATGGTGGTGAAATAGGAATTACCACTCACGATATTACTCAAGTTGGTATGATTGATGACCCCGACCAAGGAAGAACTGCTATGATTAAGTGTAAAACTTGTGAGCAAATCTATAAGCGTGGTAAATCTATGGCTCAAAAACACGCCCCAGATAAAAATAAATTAACTCCTTACCCCAGCACTGATTGGACACTAATTGGCGGTGGCAAAGATTTACAAGATGCTTACGAGCGTGGTGTTTACTACCCCGGCATGGCCGTGCTAATGTTCCGTAAAGGTAAGGGACAAATCAGGGTTCAAGGTTGGAAGGACCGAAATACTCCTGACTTGCTAACTCCTAAACCTCGTCAATATTCTTTAGAGGTATTTAAGGCTGAGTTGGCTATTGAACAAACAGGCCAAAGTGGTTTAATTCCCGGTTTCTGGAACTGGATGCACACCCCTGCTAACCAAGAAGGTAGTCGTAAAATGAATGAAGCCAAAGGAAATGTGGTGATACTGTGAGTGAAGTAGATGTTAATAAACTAAAAGACCCTTTCGTGTGGTTGGAACCTATTGGAGATTGTGATGCCGAAGAAAAACCATTTGGTTTTGAAAACCCACTACGAGCCTTTTACGAGGAAATCGCACCACCTTTGGTAGAAAAACCCAAAGCCCCTCGGACACCATTAGCACCTATCAGAACTACTACATGGGATCCTTCTTCTGGTATGAAGGGTGCTAAGTATCCTACTTTCGTTCCACTTCCACTTCCCGGAACTACACCCGTTACTACTGCTCAAGCACGAGTCCCTCGTGGTAAACAAGGAAAGAACACTATGGTAAATGTAATTGTAGATGTATCTGGTTCCATGGGTGCCACTGCTGCTTCATGGAAAGGGTATACTTTCGGTCGATGGGAAGTAGCCCGTATCTGCACTGCTATTATGTTGAAACAATGTCTGCTTGGTGATGATGCTTTCGCTATTTATGAGTTTGAGTCTTACCCTAATGTGTTGTGGTCTGGTCCATCATATCAGCATCAAGATGCTATTGATTATATTACTTCTTATGACATGGGTTCCAACTTTAGTGGACGCAGTTTCGGTTACTTACCATTTTATCCCCGTGGTGGAACTAACATTCCTTCAGGATTAAGAGAATGCATTCGTGGTATGGATGGACAAGGTATTGATAAAGCCGTGACCATCGTTATTACAGATATGTGGGACCAAAGCGGAGATTATATTTTTAATGCTGCTGCGTCTGATGCTGGTATGGGTAATGGAAAATCATGTGATGAAGTTCTCCGAGGCTATGGACCTACATTCTATATTGCTATCGCAGATTATGGTAGTAAAGATGCCGGTGAACGAGGCATGGCTGAACTCAGCCGTAGACTCAATGAGATGCACGGTAAAAACATAAATCCACCCCCCGGTTTGTTTGAAGCCATTGATTCTTCTAACTCCAGTTCCGCTATCAGTTTAGGTGGCGGTATGGCTAAAATGGCACAGATGACTAAATAGATTTATTACCATAAACTACATATAGTTGTGCAGGGAAGTTATATCCATGGGTAAACCTCAAGAGAAATTACAGGACCCCAAGGATCGTGTTCTGTTAGGCAAAGATATTCATTTCTCTGCTTATGGAGATGATTCACTTATCTCACAGGTTCTGTTTATCACTGGTAAGCGTGGTAGCGGAAAGTCATGGACTGCTGCGGTGCTGATGGAAGAGTTCGCTCGCTTAGGACTGCAATTTGTATGTTTCGATGCTCTGGATGCTCACGGTCACTTAGCAGAACAAATGCCCGGAGTTGTGCCACTTAAACCCACTTTAGGTCAAACTATTAATATGAAAGAATTAGTAGAAACTCTCAAGACCACTTCTAACTCTGTCATCATTAAGTTGGCAGGATTGCCTCTCAAGAAGCAACAAGAATTGATTGCTGAGTATTGTGAAGCCCTTTTAGAAGCCGCCCTCGGTAAAGGTATTCAAACTATTGTGGAAGAATGTCAAGACTTTATTCCGCAGATGGGAAGACCCAGTTCTGCCGACCCTATTATTCGTCTTTGTAAATTAGGCCGTGCTCTCGGTTATGGAGTTACACTTATCTCCCAGCGTCCGGCGGGCGTAGGCAAGGAAGCCTTGTCTCAAGCCTCTATCTACCTTGTTCACAACGTTATCAACGCTCGTGACCTCAAGGCTCTCGACGATCAACTATCGTTTGGAACTGATAAGAAAACTATTAAGCGTATGCTCGACGGTATCGCTAAAGCCCGTAAAGGAGAAGTTATTGCTTATGCTCCCGAGTTCTATCGTGACCGAGGATATGTTGTCATCGGTAAAATCCGTGGAGACCGTAAAACTGAACACAAAGGACACAACGTTAACATTCAAGATTCACGACTGAAGTTCCACGACGAAAACCCGATAGCCTCGCCGCAGGACTTAGCAGCGTTAGACGTAGAAGTAGATGTCAATCCGAATCACAAGCAACCCATGGCTGCCGAAGCATCATGGAGAACCCCTCCCCCTACAACCCCCTCCCCAGTAGGTAATCTACCTTCACCACGCTTAGTTAATACCATGAGTTGGGATGCTGAAGCACCTGAAGAACCCGTCGTAGAATATGATGTCGAAGTAGAACCCGAAGAACCGCCGAAAGACGGCAGTATGATGGTTACGGGCATTGTCGTAGGTGGTTTAGTAGTGGCTGGAACTCTTAGTTATGTAGTTTATCGTGGCTTGGCTACCAACTAAAACTATACATAGGTCCTATCCCCTACCAATTCCTGATGGACGCTGGCGACATTGTGTGTTTAGAAAGTGATATTCACGGTAGGGGTATCCTACCCAATCATTTTCATGATTTAACTTCCACTCAATTTAATCAACATTATGGGATGTCAAAAGAACAATGGTTTATTGATGCTAATGTTCCCGCCATGGTTTACATCCGACCCACTACTAAGAAAGATGGCAGACTTCGTTCTTTAATCGCCCCTGATCGGGGCAAGAACTCCCAACTCGCAGTTTTCAATGACGAAATCTTTGGAGTCGGCAGTTATGAGTTTACTGCTATCCCTGAAAGATGGTGTCCTATTTTTAATACTACTACTCATTGTCCTGAAGGTGGCGGTCCTTTAAAACCCGTCAAACTCGACAATAATTATACTGCATGGTCTCCAGAACGCCAAGATTATCTTAATATCCCTACTCGATGGGACCGTAATTTATTTTACTGTCGTCCGTTCCAAGATCCTAAATGGGAAGACTTTGAGATGGAACTACTTCCTGCTGCCCCCGGAGTTAACGGTGTCAATTATCGAGTTAATGGGGGCGGAAGTAAGACAGGCAGACCGAAACTCGGTGCCGGTGTGCGACTTTACAACGCCCAACAAACTGCTACTTTTCCCGAATGTCAAGATAATCGTTACCTGAAACATGAAAGCAAACAACATCCTCGTGATGCCGAAGAATGGTATATTCCATGGGGTCAATTCCGACCTAAGTTCCGTTATTATGATGACCAAGTTCCTCGTGGTTCCATTACTATTAATTTCCCTATGACTGGTATTGGTAAAATTATGACTGGCATTAAACCTGCTATCTCCCGAGGGCGTGTCACCACACCCCGGCCTCAAGAATCCGATGATGATTACTACAATCCACAACCCACCAATCCTTTTTTGAATCCTGCTCGTGCTCGTCGTGCTAATCCTTATTCTACTACTAATAAACCCAGTAACTATTATCCTCAAGGACAATCACCTTCTCAAAGTCAACCTTTTTCTCCCACTACCCCTTCACAACCTCAGAAGACTCACGCTCAAAACGTAGAAGAACTTATGAAAAAATTAATGTCTGGTGAAACTTTAACTACCGAGGAATTAATGAAGTTGCAGAGATTTGATTAACCCATTGTGTGCTAAAGTATAAGTAGTCGGCATGACGATAATTTCATATGCACCCTTTCAACGAACCCATGATTGTCGATCCTAACACCGTAGTTAACCACTACTCGTGGGAACGTAACTCCGATGCTGTTCGTGCTTTCATGAACACTAACCGTGATGTTATGACCGACCCTATGACTCAAATGGTTTCTCCACAAGACGCTTCTCAAGAATCAGAAGTTGTGGATTTGAAACCAGAAACTGACACCCCTGAAGGTGCAGACATGGGACAAACTGGAGACCAAGGCGGAGATGCTGATGGTCAGAACTTTGGTCAAGACCAAGGCGAACAAGATACCATGGCTGCCGAGGGAGATTCCACGGCTATGACTGGTATGAATCTATTAGGATTGGGATTAGTCGGTGTGGGTGCATTCTTGGCAGTTCAATCACTAATGACCAAGTAAAGTATAAATAGTTGAAACAAGGAGATATTAACATGGCACGAACAATCGGAAAGAACACTGTCCTTCCAGACATACCATACAGCCCAAATATGCCAGCACTACCTCAAGTTAGTTTGGTGAATGATACTCTACCTGCTCGTAACGCTATGGGCCAAGGTTTGACACAGGCTGGGCCACTACCAACTGCCCCTATGGTTAATATGCCATCTTTCGTTGTTCCACCAACTACTGCTATGGACATGGGTGCCATGGTTAACGGTGGCGGATTTGGACAAGGTATTGTTCCGAACATGCCACGACCTGCCCCTGCTATCTCTACTATGCCTACTTTAGACCTTAGTGCTCTGGCTGGTCAGCGTGATGCTCAAAGCGATCTCGCTGCTTACGCTGTTATGGGACAAAGACTAACTCCTGAAGCCCAATATTCTCGCCCATCTCACACCGCTGAGATTTACGGAGACCAAAACTTCGGCCCTGATGTTTCTCACATGAACCGTATGAAGGCTGAACACATTATGCCTAAGATTAACGCTCACCAACCTACTGAAACTTTCGGTGCATCCCCGGCGTTTGAAGTAGACCGAACTGCTATCCGCCCGAGCAACCCTCGTGCTATGTTCTCTGGAGCACCTACTCTTAACATCCCTGCTTCTACAACTCGTATGCCAATCCGAGAGCGACCGATTATTCCTGCATCTACACAACCTATGTTGAACCATAACAAGGTAGTTCGCAGCATCAGTCCACCTAAGAAGATACGCATGGAAGCAAAACACGTTGCTCCACCAGTGCGAAACTCTGATTTGGGTGGCTTTGGAGCCGAGAACAGTAATGGATTCGGAACAGGAATTGGCCGTGCTTTCGGTGCTAACGCAGCCCTACACAGTCCTTTTTAAGACGACAACAAAATAAATGGAAATGATTAATATGATGAATGCAGTAACAGATTTTTTAACTAACAAAATTGTAATTGGAACTACCCTAACCCTGATCGGTCTACACCAGTTTTCTGGTCCACTACCTTTCTTTAACAAAGATGCTTTTGGTAGTATGACTTTCGGAGAACTTCCTTTGTTCGGCGGAGTGACCCCACTTAAGGTTCTTGGAACTATCGCTATTGGAAGCGGTGTGGTTATGCTCTTCGGAAAGAGTATCGTTTTGAACCCGACTCAATTCGTTGATATGTCGGCAGAGATGATTGAGGGTGCTAAAGCCCACGGTCACCTTTGAGTTCCATAACTATAAATAGTTGTGTTGATAACTTTATTACATGGTGCTAACCAAGACTGAGGCTGAAGCCCGTAGAACTTGCTCTCAAGGTGTCACTGCATACATCTCAGAGCGTCACAAGGCTCATCTCAATAAATCTATTGCTTACGGTGTTATCGGAGGCATAATTCCTACAGGGATTTTATTTATTAGTTCTAATTTCGTTTCTTTTAATCGTTGGATGTCTTTAGTCCCACTCGGAATCGGTATGATGACGGGATGGGGATACGGAGTTTGGTCTTCTGATAGTAATGATGCCCAACACACTGTAGATTTTGAAACTGTTTGTTCTGAGTTTGCCGAAGATGATGAAGCCGAAGAAGATGAATCAGATGGCTCTGTTGTCGGTGATGAACAGTGAATGTTAAAAATATAGGTATTGTAGCCCTCATAGGTGGGGGATTAGCATTTATTCTGTCTAATTTTATACCTAATTTAAAGAAGTATCAGAGTGAAACCAAACCTACTCGCTATGCCGTGGCAGTTATGGCACCCAATGACAATGGTGTTACTGGAGTCGTGCATTTTGAAGATACGGGTAAGGGAGTTCTTATTAAATATAATATCCGTGGTTTAGCAGATGGCGAACATGGTTTTCATATTCACGAATATGGCGACTTAACTGATGGTTGCCAATCAGCCTGTGCTCACTTTAATCCTTTTGGAACAACCCATGGAGGATTAGATTCCGAGGAACGACATGAAGGCGACTTAGGAAACATTACTTCTAAGGCAGGAACGGCCCAAGGCAGTTTACAAGCCTCAACTTTAAGTTTAGATCCTCAGAGTATTACTTTTATTGTGGGACGTATGATTATAGTTCACCAAGACCGTGATGATTTGGGATTAGGCGGGTTGAATCCTGCAGGTGAAGTAGTAGATGAAAAAGTTCATGCAGAATCTTTGAAAACAGGTAATGCTGGAAAAAGAATGGCTTGCGGTGTTATTGGTTTCCAAGAACCTCCTACGGAGTAATTACAAAAGTATAAATAGTAGAACAAAGATATATCTTATACCACAAAGGTGAAATTATTATGACTGACAAGAGTTCATCCAATCTCCGAGGAGCAAAGAAATCCACAAAGAAAGCCGGTATGCTGACTGTTGTTCAGCGATATGTATCAAAATATGGTATCCGTGAGGGTGTCAAGCGATACAAGCAAGACGGCTGGAAGCAAAAGAAAGCCAGCAAGAAAGTTCGTGCTCAAGTTTCCAACACTAAGCAAGGTCCTCGTCGTATTTCAGAAGGAACTACTGGTATCGGCAAAAAGACTACTGGTGGCCGTTCTCAACTTTACAAAGATGGTGACCGTGTAGGTGCATGGACTCCTTCGGCTGGTCAAACTAAGAAAAACTCTTCCCGTGGACAATCATGGTTTACAGACCGTGGCTACGGAACACTCGACAAACCTGTTCCTGACACCCCACTTGCTCGCAAGTTGGGAATTGCAGGTGCAACCGATCTTAAGGTTACTGGACAAACATACACCAAGAGCCAAGATTGGGAGTTCAAGCCCGGTATGAACTGAGGGGGTTTTGAACTTGATTAGTGCAAACCAAGTGATGTCCGTGGTCGGTCTCGGCATCGCAGCATTTGTAATCTATAAAGTTGTAACTCCTTCAGAATCTAAATCTGCTGAAATGATGGATATTGATGGTGTCGCTACTCGACCCCTTCCTTTTGCTAACATGGCCATGACTAATGCTCAAGAGCGAGCCGTAGCCAATGTGGAGTTGAATCATCTTTACGGTGGAGTTCCTGACCCCAGCCCTTCTGGATTAATTGATTACATTACTGGCACACCTTCTTTCTTACAGGGGGCTAACTAATGTCCTGTAGTTGTAGTTGTAAATGCGAAGGTGACGAGGTTATTAACTTCCGAGGCGATATTGTTGCTTCAACAACATCTGGAAACAATTTATCAAAAGGATTTGTAGAACCTCAATTACCCTCAGAGGAACGCTCGGAAGCAGGTGGCGGAACGAGAAAATCACGAACAGAAAAAGCCAAGAAAAAGAAATCTTGGTATAATTTCTGGGATTCGGAAACTAAGAACGCCGATTGTGGTTGCAGTTCTCAAGCCGAGCAAACTAAACCTGTGGCTCGTGGCCCACAACTAACTGCTGCTCAAACTATCAGCGATTTAGCAGGTTGGTTTAATTACCCACAACGAGAACAATTTTTGTTTAACTCTGAAATGAATGAATCTATGTCAGGTTCTTCTAACAGCGTGGATCATATTAACCCTGTCGAAGTCCAAGGTTCTGAAGATATCATGGGTGCTGAAACCGTAATTTTCCCACAGTTTACACAAAACATTAGTGGTCAAGGTCGCACTTTTGCTAACACTATTCACCCCGGCATGGTTATTCCTAATCCTGATAACTATCCTACACCCGTGGCTAACAATCCATGGGAACCTTTCGTAGATATTCAAACTTATGGCGACATCAAGAATGTTCCCTTCCAGCCATATCCTTCGGCTATGCAGTGGGCAACCAATCCTGATAATTATCAAGAGTATTCCTCTACTGATTATGCAGCCGAAGATTCAACAAAGATTTTTGAAGCGACACGACGAAATAAGTTGGGATCTCTAACAAATGCCCCTCCGGGATGGAATCAAGAAACGGCTATAATAAAGAAGAATACGGGTCCTGATAGTTGGAGATGGGGAGTTAAAATGACTTATCCAACAGTTACGGCCACAATCCGTAGTAGAATTAACAAGAATCAATTTGAAATGTATGACATGAAAATAGATGGGTATGGGCCAGTGGGATATAAAAATGCTGCGGCTGCTAAGAAAGCATTAGCAAAAAAGAACAAGCAAAAGTGTTGCCATTGGGATGAGAAAGGAGGAAGAACAAGTTTCCCGACAGTATATTATTGGACTGATACCACAAACAATAAGAATACTACTAAACTCAAAAGGATAGCAAAGACTTTAAAATCCCGTAAAGGCAAAAAATGGTGGCAACGTTAATTCTTCTTAAGCCCAAAGTATAAATAGTTGCACAGGTAACTTATTATTATGCCTACTAACATGGTTGATGGTTACGTCCGTCGTGACTCTAATGTAGGTTCACAACAAGATCGTGAATCTGGGTTAGTTCTTCCAGATGGTGTTTTCATGCCATCTACGGCATTCCGTAACAAAGTCCCTCAAACTGAGTATTCTTTAGCAGAGTTAGGTGTAGATTTAGCCTCTTCACCTTTTGCTCCCGAAGTCCACCCCGTTCCAGAATCATCTCCGGAAATTGTTAAAGTCCGCCCAGTAGAAATAGACTGGGAGGCAGAAACCCGTAATGCAGGAGAAGCAGGTGCCGCACCTATCCGCCGTAACACCTTAGATACCATCAATGAAGGAGTCAAAGATTACTGGGGACTTATTGTTTTGGGTGGATTGGTTTTGACTGCTGGTATATTTATTGGCAGGCGAGGACTATGAAGTGGAATCTCGGAGATAAAATTACTTCAATTGCTATTGAAGGTTATGGTTCTATTGGCACTATTGTAGATGTAGACTTTGACCGAGTAAGAGTTATCTGGGAAGACCAGAAGCAATCTTATGAAAACTATGATGATTTAATTTTAATTCGTCGCTTTGATGATGTCACTGATTATCTCAGAATCCGTGAACCACCTATTATAGATGAAGAAGATATTCATCCTGCTTACGAACCTTATCTGGATTTTTATGCCGAAGGCAATATCCCTTTTGCTACTCGTAATGGACCTGATTTATCTGGTTTAATTGATGACCGCCCTCAGCGTGGTATTTCAGATCCTATTGTGCTCAATGCTTATTACAAGGCTCGTGAGGAACGTCAAGCCCGAGATATTAATCTGGCTTTATTGAAAAAGGCAGTTTCACCACATCTTGATTACACCATTCCCATGGAAGAACTTAATATCGCTAAAAGATTTGCACACAAGAAAATTGGAGCCTATCAACAAAACTCTCGTGATTGGGAACCCGGAGACATAGTATCGGTATCACGCCCCGGCAAAAACGCAGGACATTTATCTTTAGCCCATATTTATCGAGTCAGACCCACTACTGCTGATATCATCTGGGTAGAACCCGTAAGTGGCAGAGAACTTCAAACTACTGAAGATTTGAATGAACTTATATTTATTCGTCACGACTTTGCTTGGAGAAAAGCCCGTGAAGATGCAGGCGAAAGATTAGAAGCCGAAGAGTTTAATGCCGGATTCGTAGCCTTGAATCATAAAGAATTAGGTTATGATACCATGGATTATGGTTATCCTACCGAACTTATTCCGAATGAATTGGATTATGAAATGTTCTTTAATCGAAATGTATTGCGAGACTATTTAGGAAATCAATCTAAGAAACATCCTGTGGGCGATAATAGATTAGAGGATTACAAATTACGGGAACTACAATACGGTGGTGTGCAACAAGGTTACCAACCCTTTAATGGCTTTGAAAGATTTGCTGATTATTTGTGGAGGTGAGTTCTTGATTATTAATTGGATTGAAGGCTTAGACCGTTGTTTTGCAGGACTTCAAAAATCTTTAACTTCTATTCGTAGCCTTAAAGGTGATCGTAAATATTATGAATATCGTCGCACCGCTTTACCCTATATCGTATGGATTACTGAAAATCTTAAATACGGTGATTTATCTTCCTTAAGTCTGGATTATGAAAGTTATATTTTAGAGTGTTCGGCAGGTTCCAGACCAGAATCCGATTTCGCACGTTTGCGTCAAAGTTTATTCAACCAACCCGTGACTACCATCTTGGCTGCTGATTTAGAAACTCAACTACAAGCCTCACAAACAATTCAATCCCACCCTAATATGAAAGATGTTGGTTCCCCACACTATGTTAAAAAAGCCTCCTATTACCACCATTATGCTGGATTACCTCGTCCTTCTCAATTAAGCACCATGGATCCCAGTAATAAAAAACTTTATGGTGATGCTCTCCGTGCCCACACCCTACTTACCAGAAAATTAGGTTCCGTAGGATTATTGTATTTGTTGTTTAAAGATTATTATGGATTTACAGGTGTCAAACAGTTATGGAAAAGTTTACCTTTTGCTACACGGTTTTTGACCAAAATGAAAGTTAATCGTCTTTTTGGAGAGGTCTTTGTCAAAAAATACCATGGTCGTTATGGAACTAATAAAATCATAGATAGATTATTAGAGGAATCAGGTTGGTATGTAACTGAAGATGTGGATTTCCGAACTGGTGCTGTCAGAAAAATACTTTTAGATTATTATAGTGGTTTGTGGAAGTATCATAATGCAGTTAAAACTGCCTTAGAAGAATACGATAAATCTCGAAAGATTTATGAAACTCTAACTCCTGAACGCATCACTTATCTGAGAACCGGATTAGAACAATTACGAGATGCTTACCGTGTTTTAAGCATTGTAGGTCGCCTGAATCCTGCCACTGATTTTAGGTCTGGCAATCGTTTAGGAAAGATACCCACAGATTTAGATTATAATAATTTTGAACAGACTATGAAAAAATTAGGGTTTGAGCCAGAACTCCCTACCTTTGAGATTGAACATTGTGATAAATGTAGTGGAAAAGGAGGTAGTTCTAACCGTGTATGTAATACTTGTCAGGGTTGGGGTGTCACGGGATTGCCCAGTTCAGTCAAGCGTTTAATTCCTAAAATGATGTATAGTAGTCAAGACGTAAGTTCCTATAAGAAGCAGGATGCCTTGGAACGAGGATATAATTATATTTATGGTCGTTTAAACTTCGGACGAACCGAACAAACAGATTACCAGATTGAATCAATAGATCAAATGTTGACCGCCTTAGACCTTCTGGAAAAAGGAATCAAACCTAAAGTATAAATAGTCGTGACGAGGAATTACTACCATGCGATTCAGCCCATTAGGTTATTTCTTTGCAGGGGCCGCTGCTATTGTTGGCACTGCTTACGCACTACGGTCTACTTCTGTGGGTAAATTATTTAACGCTCCTGCACATTGGACTGCTGCTGATTTAGAAGAAATGCAAATCGAAAGAAGTGGTCAAACATTGGATACCATTCCAGTAGGATTGACCGAAGCCTTCATGGGTTATCAATTCCTTGACTTGGAACATACTACTATGGTTGCTAATGATGCACCATGGGGTCCCGGAGTAATTGATGCTCAAGTGGTTTACGAAAATCCATATGATTTGGGTTACAGCGATGAAGACCTTATGGGAGCCGAAGAACAAAACTTTTTGATGGCTGATATGAATCGTCGTAGTCACCCTATGCAAGAATACGTTCCTAAAGAATTGGCTGCAGAAATGCCCGGACACCGTTCCTTTGAATCTCCAGCCCCCGGTCAATCACCTTACCTAACTTCCACAGGTCAACCACCTTCTAACATTAGAGTTCGTCATCCTACAGTCCCTATCTCACAAACCCCCGGCGTAGGAGTTTACAACAACTCGCCTCGTGCATTAGGAGTTCCTAAGCCACCGCCCGAAGCCTTTGTGGATATGCCTTACATGGTTTCCATGGTGGATGCACCTTTCGTTGTTAGCGATACTCCCGAACAGGGTGCTAACCGATTTGGTAGCCTCTCCCGAGAATCTGGAGAAGAAAACTACAATGGACGTATGGGCAAACTTGCCTTAGATCCTTCAGTCAATGCCAGTTATGTTGGTAGTGACGGAACCACGGCTTCCTTAGACCAATGGAGCCGAACACACACTCTATTAAGACACAGTGATACTACTGTGCAAGCCATTCCTATGAGTGGCGGTATTGAAACTATGCTTAGGAGAGTATAGGTAAATTATAAATAGTTAAGAAGGAGAGTAAGTAGTATGGCAGAATCCCGAGAGCGTGTATATATTCTATCTGAAGATTATTGGGGCTTTGATGCATCATCAAAAAATGATACTTTAAACTTTTACGATAACGTCTGGATTTTGAAGAAGAACCAATATGACGGATTGCCGGAAGAGGTTCGTAACCAACTCTACCGATGCGCTCTTTTCTACCATAAGTCCCGTGTGGACAACCATGGTTACACCCCACTTGCTATTCGTGACGAAACCACTATTGTTAAAGTTCGTGGACCTAACCGACAAGGTATGGTTGAAATGAGAACTTATGACAAAGGTGGCCAAAGTCCACCCTATGTCGTTACCGACGGAACCGACACTATTACTATGAGAGCCGCAGACCCAAGTGCCACAGATATGTCACAATTGGAAACTGTTGGAGGCAACACCACACCCGGCACATTCTTGATTAACACATTTATTTACGAGGAGAAGGATATTTTGGAAACTATAAACAAATTAGAAAGCGAAATTGGCGATGTTATCAATCAGAAATCAGCAGAGTTCGTAGACCCAACAACTGTCGCCGCAACTCCTGACTCTTATGATGAATCTCGTCCATTGATAGAAAACCCACAGAATGAAGGATTCTCGGCAGACACTGAAACCGCACCTACATCGGCTGCGCTACAAGTCTCCGACCCAAGTCTGGCTAACCCACCTGCTGAAACTTACAGCACTGCTAATGTTAGTTACGATCCTTCTGGTGTTGAAGGCGGATACACTCCACAAGATACATTTATTTCGGCTGAAGGCGATACCGTTATTACCGATACTGTTAGAACTGACCGTGAAGGACCTAAGTCTGCCACTCTCAAACACCGACTTACGGCCAAGGCACGAAGCAAGGCTCGTAAAGCGGCTCGTGCTGCCAAGTCTATGAGGTTTGGTGCTGAAGTTGAGGCTACACCTTTGACTGAAGTTGCACCAATGGGTGAAGAAATGCGTCAAGTTATGACCACTCAAGCCTTTGGACAAGCCGGTGGCGATTACGATCATATGATTCATTACTCTTCGGAAACCGAAGGTGGTATTGAACAACCCGGCTCTGACGAAAACTTCGTTATGATGCCTGATGCGGGCATTGATATTCTTGCTCCTGCTAATGCTTATGGAACCAATTCCGCCATTGTTAGTGGACAAGGTGTTCCACAATGGTATGGTAGTGCTGAAGTTAATGATGTAGTTATGTCTGATAATGTAGACGAAACTCATGTTCAAGGAGTTCCTATTGTTCCTAACACCCGTGGCGAAGATTCTGCTATCGGTGGACGAGGAGTTCCACAATGGTATGGTGCTGAACAAGGCTACAATGATAAGATGGATGAGTCAATGGGTATGCGTCACCGTGGCCCGCACTCACAATCCATGAAAGACCGTAGAGATGAAGCGGCTGCTATGGACAAAAGACATTCAATGATGGGTCG